>Ga0308019_10000158_pt1 | contig 41529 bp, 38 predicted proteins | sample Neamet284_FD_203135 | JGI IMG/M metagenome (GOLD analysis project Ga0308019, IMG submission 203135) | Marine microbial communities from water near the shore, Antarctic Ocean - #284 | ecosystem: Environmental > Aquatic > Marine > Unclassified | place: Southern Ocean | collected 2014-10-01
TGGGCCTGAGCAAAGATCAGCGTGATCTGACGTATACCTATGACACTAAGCGGCAAAGTACTGGCATTACTGCGTTGCTGAGCGATCTGCGTACAGTGGGCATTTACTTTAATGACTTGCAGACATCACAGAGTTCGCTTGAAGATATTTTCGTCGACTTAGTGAACGAGGGCCGATGAACTATTACGCAATTAAAGCGATTTATCGCTACGAAATGGCACGAATGTTTCGGACTGCCGTGCAAAGCATTATTGCACCAGTGCTATCCACGTCTCTTTACTTTGTGATATTCGGGTCAGCAATAGGCTCGCGCATTACCGAAATCGACGGTATAAGCTACGGAGCATTTATTGCGCCTGGCCTCGTCATGTTGTCGATCATGACAGAGAGTATTTCAAACTCGTCATTCGCTATTTACTTCCCAAAGTTTACGGGCACTATCTTCGAGGTGCTTTCTGCGCCGGTATCCTACGGCGAAGTGCTATTAGGGTACGTTGGTGCAGCAGCAACGAAATCTGTGATCATCGGAAGTATTATTCTCGCGACCGCAAGCTTATTTGTTGATATTGAGATCGCACACCCGCTGTTCATGATCGCCTTTTTATTGCTGATCTGCGTATCATTTTGTCTGTTTGGCTTCATTCTTGGCCTTTGGGCTACCGGCTGGGAAAAGCTCACTATCGTACCGACGCTTATCATCATGCCGCTCACCTTTCTTGGCGGAACGTTTTATTCGATCAGCATGTTGCCGCCGGTGTGGCAGACGATCAGTCTATTCAACCCAGTCGTCTATCTCATTAGTGGTTTTCGCTGGACCTTCTATGATAATGCGGATGTTGGTATCGGGCTGAGTCTGGGAGTTACGGTGGGTTTTCTGATTGTCTGTTTACTCACGGTTCGTTGGATTTTCAAAACAGGCTACCGATTGCGAAGCTGATGTTGGTCTGCCACAAGCTTAAATATCCATAAAGGTCTTTCATGTCGCGAATAATAATGATGCTATCCCTTATTCTTGTCGGGGAGACTGTTTTCAGTCTGCCGTTTAATGTACCCCTATTTTTTCGACCTACAGTGCTGGAAGTATTCGGCGTCAGCAATACGCAACTCGGGGATATGTTTGCTGTTTATGGCGTTGCAGCGATGCTCGCCTATTTCCCAGGCGGCGCACTCGCGGACCATTTTTCGGCGCGTACTCTGATAGTGACGTCACTATTCCTTACCGCCATCGGTGGGCTCTATATGGCGACGTTTCCAGGCGTTACTGAAATGCGGTTTCTCTATGGATACTGGGGCGTCACGACGGTATTCCTTTTTTGGGGTGCCTTTATCAAAGCAACCCGTGAGTGGGGCGGTGATCGCTCGCAAGGATTGGCGTTTGGGTTGGTGGAAGGAGGTAGGGGCGTGGTCGCTGCATCTGCCGCGTCGATCGGGGTGTTTATTTTGGCAGTTTATATGCCCGAAGATGCTCGATTTGCAACTCCTTTGGAGCGCGAAAGCGGGCTTCGAATGGTGGTCTGGTACTACACGCTGCTAGTGTTCTTAACCGCCGTCTTCGCCTGGTTTGCAATTCCGGCCATGAAGACGGTACGTGAGGTTACTTTCAATCCAATAAAAAAAATGTCAGTCGTCTTGAGCCGACCTATTATCTGGGCACAGGCTGCTATCATCGTTTCTGCTTATTGCATGTATAAGGGCCTCGGTAACTACTCGTTGTATGCTGTACAGGTTTTGGGAATGGATGAGGTTGAGGGCGCCAGACTTGCTTCCTACGGCGCGTGGACCCGGCCAGTAGCAGCGCTTATTGCTGGGTTGATCGCAGATCGATTCACCGCGATCCGCTCAATTGTAGTGATGTTTGGAATTCTCTGCATATCGTATGGATTGTGGTCACTTGCGGTGCCAAGCGATTCGGGTAATTTTATAATTTATGCCAACTTTTTTACGACTTACGCTGCCGTCTATGCGTTGCGGGCTGTGTACTTTGCGTTACTTGAAGAAAATCACACTCCGATGCATTTAACCGGCGTAGCCGTCGGTTTGGTTTCGGTTGTTGGTTACACCCCTGACGTATTTTTTGCGCCAATCACAGGTCGTATACTGGATGCGAATCCTGGGCTTGTTGGTTTCCAACATTACTTCTTGTTAAATTCTATAATTGCAGCACTGGGGGTCATCGCCGCAGTCAGTCTGATCCTGCTGAAGCGTGGCGATGCGGCTCACTGGAAAGATACGATCGCGGAAGCGAAATAAATCGATGTCCATTTAGGTTTGACAGACAATGACGGTAATCGTTTATCTGGGGGGTGAGTCACCGCCTGATGAGTTGCATCTCAAGACGTTGATGTGAACCAAATCGAACATCGGTGTGAAACAGCTGTCTGACTGGCGTACGCTACTCTGGTGCGGGAAACATCTGGGAGCAATAATGAAGAAAATTGTACTAATAACAGCGTTGCTAGTGACGGCCTCGGCCTCTCACGCAGCCAATATTGTTAAGGAATTCCGCGGATCAGACAGTACGACGACAGCGATGTTTACGGTCGAAGCACCGTGGCTGCTCGATTGGCGTTTGGACGGCGACTACGATGCACTCATCGCGCTGGACATCACACTGATTGAGGCGAGTACGGGCCGACACGTTGGCCGTGTTTTACACACCAAGCACAAAGGCAATGGTTTGAAGCTTTTCGATCATGCAGGTCGTTATCAATTACGGGTCAGTTCAACGTTGGCCCGATGGATCCTGAAAGTGAAACAAATTCAACCTGAAGAAAAAGAGCTGTATATACCAAAGAAGTCTCAACTGAAAAAAGACACTCCTTTTAGGTGAGAAAGCTCGTCTACAGCGATAAGCATAGCGAGCTGCATAGTGTTGTGCGATTATCAAGTGCGTGAATGATCTGACTGACAAGAAGAGTAGCGCTCTGGTGAGTTTTGCGGCGGTCATCGTCGTAATCTACGGGATGCAAATGGCCAAGGTATTGCTCGTGCCATTTCTTATCGCGGCCTTTCTTGCTCTCATCACTGTTCGGCCGATGCTCTGGTTGCAGCAACGACGAATCCCCAGTTTCCTGGCCGCGCTGATCATCGTGTTTTCGATGATGTTGTTACTCGCTATCGTCGGCGCGATCCTCGGAAATTCGATAGGCGATTTCACTGCTGCGCTGCCCGGATATCAGGAAAGACTCGATGTCATTAAGGATGGCGTTATCGATTTCGCCATCAGGCATTTCAATTTTGACGAATCGATAGAAAACGTCGGCGACATGATTGACCCAGGCTGGGCCATGGGTCTTGTCGCGTCGATTCTGAATAGCCTAAAGGACGTTCTGACAAATGCGTTTCTGATCATCTTTACGATGATTTTTATGCTCCTCGAAGTGTCGAGTGTTGGTACAAAGTTCGAAGCCGCTTTCGGTCGCAGCGCGGAGTCGATGCAAGGGCCAAGAGTGTTCTTGCAAAACCTTGGTCGCTACCTAGGTATCAAGACGATCGTCAGTACCGCGACCGGTACTTGCGCTGGCGTTCTTACCTGGTCACTTGGTCTGGACTTCCCGCTGCTTTGGGCGATGCTAGCCTTTCTTTTGAATTATGTGCCGACTATTGGGTCAATAATCGCTGCCGTACCGGCGGTCTTGCTGGCACTCGTTCAATTAGGGCCTGGCGCTGCCGGTGCAACTGCGATGGGCTTTGCTGCAATTAATGTCGTATTCGGCAATGTCATCGAACCGCGTTTGATGGGTTACGGCGTCGGAATCTCGCCGTTGGTCGTTTTCATCGGTTTGGTTTTCTGGGGTTGGGTCTTCGGTCCGGTCGGTATGTTGCTGTCGGTACCGTTAACGATGACCCTCAAGCTGGGGCTAGAAAGCGATGCGCGCACTCGATGGGTCGCGATTCTGATTGGCTCAGAACGAGATGCCCAATATGCACTGCAAAACCACAACACCGCCGAAGACTAATTATTCAAGCAGCATCCAGATCGTGGGATTTATTATCGATAGAGCCCACCGCCGCGGCCGGCTATGATTACTTCAACATTACCCCGGAGTTGGATGCTTAGCGCCGTTATCTGTCTGTGGTCTTCCGGCGCGTCCTCCCAGACCAGATCGCGAGCGTGAATACCGGGATGGGCCCCTACACGCCAGGCAGTATTTACCCAGCGTAGGTTATAGCGACCACAATCGCTAACTAGTGGCAAATAGTTTTGTTTTTCGGCCAACGATGAAATCGTCAGCTACAATGGTGCTGCGCGAATGTCTTTTTTGGAGGCTAGCATTTGAGTATTTTACGGTACACGGTACCTAACAGTTTTACGGCACTGAGTTTATTGCTTGGTGTCGCATCCATTGTCACGACGCAATTAGGTGACCTCGAACTCGCGGCCTGGATCATAGTCTGGTGTGGCCTGCTCGACGTATTGGACGGCGTATCGGCAAGATTGCTCAAAGCGACCTCGAATTTTGGGGCCGAATTTGACTCCATGGCCGACCTGGTTTCTTTTGGTGTCGCTCCGGCAGTTCTGGTGCTGAACGCGGGACTGCAGATCGCTGGAATTGAGTATGGCTCCAATTCTTTTTGGTTGCTATTGATTGCAGTCGCCGTTTTTGTACTGGCCGGCGCAATGCGCCTTGCGCGCTTCAATCTGACGTCAGAGGAAATATCCAAGGGCTGGTTTGCCGGCGTTCCGATTACCGCGTCCGGCGGCGGCCTGCTTTCCTCCATCGTTCTAGTTTTAATTCACCATGAAGAAATCGCTTTCTCCTTGCCACTGCACCTGTATTTCCCGGTAATGATGTTTGTTCTAGCGATCCTGATGGTTTCGAGTATTCGTTTTCCGAAAGCCGTCCGACGGGAAAATAACTTCATTAACGTTTTTCAGATCGTAGCGATCTTTGGAATTTACTACTGCGGAATTACACGCACGTATCCCGAGTATCTGCTTGGCATGGGATTATTCTTGATGATCGTAGGGATCATCGCAGGTCGAATAACTCGCGATAGGTAATGCCGAACAGCTTTTTCACTAAGCAGACGAAAACATGTCAACGACCATTATCGTACTCATCGTATATCTGATTATTCTCGCAGGGCTGGCCATTTGGAGTCGTCGCGAGACGCACACGCTGGCCGGATATTATCTGGCGGGCAAGAAGCTGCCGTACTGGGTAGTGGCGTTTAGCACTAACGCGACCGGTGAGAGCGGCTGGTTACTGCTCGGTTTATCGGGCATGGGATACGCGGTCGGTGTACAAGCTTATTGGGTCGTTGTTGGTGAAGTTCTTGGCATCGCTGCGGCGTGGTGGGTTGTCGCGAGGCGACTAAAGCAGTTTGGTGACGAAGCCGATGCGATAACGGTACCCGACGTTTTGGCTGCGAAGTTCCAGGATAAGTGGCACCTGATACGCGGAATCGCCGTCGTGATTATTCTTGTAATGGTCACCGCTTATGTCACGGCACAAATGGTCGCGACGGGTAAGGCGTTCAGCAGCTTCCTCGGAATGGAGTACGCGACCGGGGTCATTCTGGGGTCAATATTTATCATCGGTTACACATTCGTCGGCGGGTACAAGGCGGTGTCTTACACTGATGTCGTACAGGGTGTACTCATGCTGCTGGGCCTTATTGTTGTGCCTGTGGCGGCGATTTATGCATCCGGCGGTTGGGGGGAAGTGCAAAGCAATCTTGCATTGCAGGACCCATCGCTCGTCAATATGTTTGCTGTTTCAGATGGTGGTAAACCGGTGTTGATCGCTATCGTGAGCTTCCTCGCGATTGGTTTGCCGTTCCTCGGCGTGCCGCAGCTACTAGTACGCTTTATGTCGGCGCGCGACGATGGTGAGATAAAAAAGGCCAGGGTCGCTTCCTTGTCAATGGCGCTGATTTTCACTTTTGGTGCTGTGACAGCCGGGGTAGCGGGCCGCGCTTTGTTCCCGGGCCTTGAGGACTCGGAGACCATATTCCCTGTGTTGTCGAATAATCTTTTCCCTGAGGTTATTTCGGGAATGCTACTGGTGGTCGTTTTGTCGGCGATTATGTCGACAGTCGACTCATTGCTGTTGCTTGCCTCGTCATCGGTTGTTCGGGATACATATCAAAAGATTATGGGATCGACGAAGAACGAGGAGACGCTGTCGACTTATGGCAAATATGTAACGCTTATCATCGGGGCGGTCGCCATTATGCTTGGCATTCAGGAGCCGCGCGTCATATTCGATTTTGTTCTGGCGTCCTGGTCTGGCCTTGGGTCCGCCTTCGGTCCGGTCATTATTGGTATTCTTTACTATAAACGCATCACTTGGGAAGGCGTCGTGTCCGGAATGCTGGGGGGGTTTGTGACGAGTACTGCTTGGCTTATCTGGTTCAAGGCGGATTACTACGGACTTTATGAGGCGATTCCTGGATTTACTGTCGGTGCGGCTTTGACCTGCGGCGTGAGCTGGTTGACTAGCCTGAAAAATCAGAAATAAAATCCAATGAAATGCAATCAACATGTGGAAAATACACACTGATTCCACTATTCTCTTTCACCAGATTCAGTTTGTACGGTTTATATAGGATTCTCATTGTTTACTTAGAAGAGAATAAGCAGTTAAAATCGGAACCTAGCAACAACAAAAACTGAAGAATGTTAAGAATATCGGGGGCGCCTCACAGGATCTCCGGCTCATAAATTGCACGACCCTCTAAAGGATCCATGAAGTATGCCTTTCGCTGTTGTCTTGATTCTGCTCGTAGTCGGTTCTCTTCTATTTCACTTCCTAAGTCCATGGACTTTTACCGAGTTGGCTTCCAACTGGGAGATGGTGGACTTAACCATCGACATTACCTTCGTCGTTACTGGCTTCGTCTTCGTCGTTATAAATTTATTCATGGCGTATTGCGTTATAAAATACCGTTATAAAAAGGGCGCAAAAGCAAATTATGAGCCCGAAAATAAGAAACTCGAATATTGGCTAACCGGTGTGACCTCAATCCTCATCGCTGCGATGCTGACACCCGGACTATTCGTCTGGGCTAAGTTTGTCGACGTTCCAGCGGACGCTCATATCGTAGAGGCGGTGGGGCAGCAATGGCATTGGACTTATCGTTACCCGGGTGAGGACGGCAAGCTTGGTGAGGTAGACGCCGAACGAATTTCACAAGAAAACCCGTTTGGAATCGATCCAGAAGATCCGAATGGCCAAGATGACGTAGTTGTCTACAATGCTGAGGGACATATTCCGATTGATCGGCCTGTGAAATTCTTGCTGCGCTCGAAAGATGTATTGCACAATTTTACCGTTGCACAGTTCCGCGTGAAGATGGATCTGGTGCCGGGTATGAACACGTTCATGTGGTTAACGCCAACCAGGACCGGTCGTTTCGAACTGCTCTGCGAAGAACTTTGCGGCGTTGGGCATTTCGCTATGCGCGGCGCTATTGTTGTTGATGAACAGGAAGACTTTGACTCGTGGTTGGCGGCCCAACCGACTTTCAGTGAACTCATGTCAAGACCAGCAGGTAATGCAGTGGTAGGGGCAGCGCAATACGCCCCCTGCGCCGCTTGCCATGGCATAGAAGGTGCAGGCAACTCAGATTTGAATGCTCCCAAGCTCGCAGGCCAGTCGGATTGGTATCTGAAGCGCCAACTTATGAACTACAAGACGGGGCTTCGTGGTACGCATGAGAAGGATATGTTCGGACGGCAGATGACTGCCATGGTCGCGACCCTAGTGAACGAGGCCGCTGTCGACAATGTAGTCGCTTATATAAATACGCTTCCTGACAGTCCAATTTTATCAACCATTGATGGGGACATAGAACGCGGCCAGGATATATACGCTGTATGTGCTTATTGTCATGGTCGTGATGGTATGGGTGTGCAAGCGACGAACGCACCGCGTTTAGCCGGTCTTTCGGATTGGTACATGAAACGTCAGCTGCAGAACTGGAAGGATGGCGTGCGAGGCTCTCACAAGAAGGACTATTACGGTTACCAGATGGGACTGTTTAGTCAGACATTACACGACGAACAAGCGATTAATGACATCCTCGCTTACATCAACACTTTATAGGCTAATAATTTATGTCTTACGTTGCATTTGCAGATCGTGATCACGAGCAAGAACACCACGATCCAGAAACATTCATCACTAAGTACATCTGGAGCCAGGACCATAAGGTCATCGCGATTCAGTATGGACTCACAGCGATATTTGTTGGCCTGATCGCACTCGGCTTGTCAGTGATGATGCGCCTACAGCTCGGGTTTCCTAACGAATTTAATTTCATTAATCCTGAGAACTATTATCAGTTCATAACGATGCACGGCATGATCATGGTGGTCTACCTGCTGACTGCGTTATTCCTCGGTGGATTCGGAAACTACTTGATCCCACTAATGTGCGGCTCACGGGATATGGTGTTCCCATACTTGAATATGCTCAGTTATTGGACGTATTTGGTGTCCGTCATCATCCTGGTTGCGAGCTTTTTCGTGGATGGAGGATCGACGGGTGCCGGATGGACCCTGTATCCGCCGCAGGCTATCAGTCAAGGTACGCCCGGTATCGATGGCGGCATAATACTGATGCTTGTATCGCTCGCTGTGTTTATCGTCGCATTCACTATGGGCGGGCTGAACTACGTGACCACCGTTTTGCAGGCGCGATGTAAAGGCATGACGCTGATGCGTTTGCCGCTGTCCGTCTGGGGCATCTTCATAGCAACAATTCTTGGTCTGCTCGCATTCCCAGCATTGCTCGTCAGCGCAATCATGATGTTGTTCGACAAGACACTCATGACCAGTTTTTTCATGCCAGCCGTGAGCTCCATGGGCATTGACCCCGGCTATTCCGGCGGCAGCCCGATTCTATTCCAGCATTTGTTCTGGTTCTTCGGGCACCCTGAGGTTTACATCGTGGCTTTACCGGCGTTCGGTATCGTGTCTGACCTTATCAGCACGCACGCGCGAAAGAATATTTTCGGTTATCGCATGATGGTCTGGGCGATTATCATGATAGGTGGGTTGAGCTTTGTCGTTTGGGCTCACCACATGTACGTCAGCGGCATGAATCCGTACTTCGGGTTCTTCTTCGCGACAACAACGCTAATCATTGCCGTGCCAACGGCTATAAAAGTTTATAATTGGGTACTCACTCTGTGGCAAGGCAACATTCACCTTCGGGTGCCAATGCTGTTTTCGATCGGCTTCATCTTTACTTTCATCCATGGTGGTCTGACTGGCCTCTTCCTGGGTAACGTGACGATCGATTTACCGCTGTCAGACACCTACTTCGTTGTAGCGCATTTCCATATGGTCATGGGTGTATCGCCAGTGCTCGTCGTTTTAGGAGCGATTTATCACTGGTGGCCAAAGATCTCCGGAAAGATGTACAACGAAACTTTGGGTAAGTGGCACTTCTGGATGACGTTCCTCGGAGCCTATGCGATTTACCTGCCAATGCATTACCTAGGTTTCGCTGGCGTTCCGCGCCGCTACTTTGCGATGGGCAACACTGACTTCCTCCCCGATTCGGCGCAGGATTTGAACGCGGCAATTACGATATCGGCAATTTTTGTGGCGGCCTCACAGCTTCTCTTCTTCATTAATATGATCTGGAGTCTCAAAAGTGGGCCAAAATCGGATCCGAATCCGTGGGACGCTACGACGCTCGAATGGCACACGCCGGACCATCCGCCGAAGCATGGTAACTGGGGGCATGAGCTGCCAGAGGTACATCGTTGGGCTTACGATTACAGCGTGCCGGGTTATGAAGACGATTTCATTCCACAAAACGTTGGCGCAGATAAGGCACCGGCAGGTCGCGATCGCGGTGGAGAGCACTAGGTGACTATTGCCCTAGTCTTTCTCGGAATCATCCTTGCGACTTTGTTGGGTTGGCTAGTGAAGCAGACCATCAATACTACGCCGTGGGAAATGGAGGCAGTAAGCGATACGGCTCATCACGGTCCGTTGGGCGGAACGACTGACAAAAGCAAGTTGATCGCGTTGGTGACGTTCCTGGCAGTGGCTTCGTCGTTCTTCGCATTAATTCTTAGTGCCTATGCTTTGCGAATGGAGCTCGGCGACTGGGTGCCCCTGACAGAGCCGCAGCTTCTGTGGATGAATACGGTGATGTTGATTGTCGCGAGTATCGTGTTCCAATGGACACGCAATGCATCGGTAAATGATCAGCAGAGCCGGCTGAAGCCGGGACTGCTGATCACTGGCGTTCTTACATTGGGATTCGTTCTTGGGCAGTTTGTCGCGTGGCAGCAACTGCAGAATTCGGGTCAGCTCGTTTCGAGCAATCCGTCCAACGCATTTTTCTATTTTTTGACGGGAGCACATGCGGTCCACATTCTCGGTGGCCTGTATGTGTGGGCGAGAGCGACATTAAGGGTCGTGCTTGGCACTGGAAGCGCTGAGGGAATTCGTCGCAGTATTGAGCTGTGTGCGATCTACTGGCACTTCCTGCTAATCGTCTGGTTAGTACTTTTTGGGTTGTTGTTGTCGACCTGATTTTTTTGATCTAAGGGATCTGTATGTCAGAAGCAGTAATGGATAGCGGAGCAAAAGAAGCTCTAGGCAAGGAAGGCCTTATAGAAGATTGGTCTCGGGACAAGCAGGTCTTTGGCGTGCCGTGGGGCAAAGCCATGATGTGGGTTTTCCTGCTCTCGGACACTTTCATCTTCAGCTGTTTCCTCGTGGGCTATATGTCCGTTCGAATGGCGACAACAGACCCATGGCCGAACCCGTCTGAGGTCTTTGCATTGGAGGCGTTCGGATACCCAGTGCCATTGCTCTTAATCGCAATAATGACCTTTATCCTGATTACGTCGTCCGGCACGATGGCGCTTGCCGTGAACATGGGTTATCGCAAGAATCGGAAGGCAACATTTTGGCTCATGCTAGCTACTGCGCTACTCGGTGCCTCGTTTGTCGGTATGCAGATGTTTGAGTGGTCTAAGCTGATCGAAGAGGGTGTGCGACCATGGGGGAATCCGTTCGGCGCCGCGCAGTTCGGCTCGAGCTTCTTCATGATTACAGGCTTTCACGGAATGCACGTGTCCGCCGGTGTTATCTATCTTCTCGTGGTCGCTTTTCGAGTCAAGAACGGCTTCTATGAAAACCGTCCGGACGGTTATAAGATTGTCGAGATCACAGGCCTTTATTGGCACTTTGTTGATCTCGTATGGGTATTCATTTTTGCATTCTTCTACCTCTGGTAAGAAACAGGACTAATCGCTATGTCAGACGATGGGACACAACATCCATTAAAAATCTACTACATCATGTGGATTGGGCTTTTCGTGCTCAGCACGTTTTCGTACGCAACAGACTTTATGGCTGACGGAGCGTTACGAACATTTCTGATTCTATTATTTATGTTCATCAAAGCTGGCGGAATCATCTGGATCTTTATGCACATGGGCTGGGAACGTTGGGCGCTAAAAATCGCGATATTGGGACCACCGGTTGCAATTCTGGTACTCATCGGACTGATGTCTCTGGAAAGCAATTACATAGAAGGCTCCAGAATTGAGAACTATGGCGAAAGTACGATGGAAGTAGTGTCGCCCGAACATCATTAATGACCAATAATGTATGATTGAAAAGGCCCGCTTGCGGGCCTTTTTTGTCTGGTCTCACAGCGAAGTTTTGATTCTAGAAAAGACCTGATATGAAATCAGTCAAAGCAGTACTATCGATTTTTGCTATCACATTACTGCTCGCCGCCTGCTCGCCGCCTGCTCGCCGACCATCGGAAGTGTTGATGGCGCTAGATGATGGATGAAAAGGATAAAGGAAGCTGGAGTACCAATAATACTAAGGAATACGCGAAGAGCTGTTTATTCAGTCAATGTGATGACGATTGAATCTTCGAAAGCAGCGATTAATAGCGATGCGTACACAAATTTTATGGGCATCAAGAGCTTCCATTTCAGTGAGAAACTGGACAGAATCTAAGTATGAATAAGAATGCTGTCCCCACAAGAGCGATTATCCTAGTACTGGACTCCTTCGGCGTCGGTGCGACAGCGGATGCCGATAAGTTCGGCGATGTTGGCGCCGATACTTTTGGACATATTGCGGCTGAACGAGCGGTTTCAGCCGCTGGTCCTTTAAAACTACCTAATTTGGCGCGACTTGGGCTGTTTCATGCCGGTCAGGAAAGTACTGGAGCGTTTGCGCCCGGATACGATCCCGACATTGAGGTCATCGGTGCCTACGGTCACGCAGCAGAACTCAGTAGCGGTAAAGATACGCCGAGTGGACATTGGGAAATCGCGGGCGTACCTGTGTTGTTCGAATGGGGCTATTTCACTGATCAGGACGAGACCTTTCCAGAGGAGCTGCTCAAGGAGTTGGCTGAGCGAGGTAACCTGCCTGGAATCCTCGGAAATTGCCACGCGTCAGGAACCACCATCATTGCCGAGCTAGGGGACGAGCATATCGCCAGTGGTAAGCCAATCGTATACACCTCAGCGGACAGCGTGCTCCAGATAGCCTGCCACGAGGAAGCATTCGGACTGGATCGGCTTTACGATCTCTGCGACATCGCTCGTGAGCTGGTCGATAAATACAATATCGGGCGGGTTATTGCTCGACCATTCGTTGGTGACGGACCCGAAACCTACGCGCGTACCGGCAATCGACGTGATTTAACGACACCACCGCATGCGCCGACAGTGCTCGATAAGTTGGTCGAAAGTGGCGGCGATGTCATCAGTGTCGGCAAAATATCAGATATCTACGCCCATATGGGTATCACGAAGAAGATAAAAGCTAATGGAAATGAAGCGCTATTTGAGGCTACTCTCGAGGCGATGGGTGCGGCTGGCGACCGGTCAATCGTTTTTACGAACTTCGTGGATTTTGACATGTTGTTCGGACATCGTCGGGATGTTGATGGCTATGCGACAGCACTTGAGTATCTCGACACTCGGCTTCCAGAAATTATTGATTTGATGGGTGAGGGCGATTTGCTGATCCTGTGCGCTGACCATGGTTGCGACCCCACTTGGCCGGGCAGTGATCATACGCGCGAGCATATTCCTGTGCTAGCACTCGGCGCTGGTATTACCGCCGGATCGTTGGGGAAAAGAGAATCATTCGCGGATATCGGGCAAAGTCTGGCAGTGCATTTTGACCTTTCGCCGATGGACTACGGAACGAGCTTCGTTTAAGAATTGGCCGACCTTTGGCTTAAGTTCACTTCAAGCCTACAGCGATTAAAGCTCCTGCGAAGCCTGCTACTATACTCTTTCCTATAGCACTCTCCTGTTCGGAACGCATGCCTATTGGTTTCGCTCGTTTAGCGCTGCTTGAATCTTCAATGCCAGCGCTTTAGCTTCTGCAGTGACTCGCTCAGTGTCGATGGTGAGCATCTCACCGTTTCGCATGAGAACTTTCCCGTCAACCACCACTGAAGCAACATCCTGCTCGTCTGTAACATAGACGAGATGAGAGATGACGTCGTAGGTTGGTACGTGGTGCACATCATCGAAGGCAACCTGAATAATGTCCGCTCTTTTTCCGACCTCTATTGATCCGACAGCATCGCCAAGCCCGATGGCGATCGCGCCGCCACTGGTGGCCATCCCCAATACAGTTGACGCAGGCATGACCGTTGGATTCATGCGATCTACCTTTTGAAGGAGCGCCGCGAGTCGCATTTCTTCCCACATATCCAGATCATTATTGCTAGCCGCACCGTCGGTACCGAGACCAATGTGAACGCCAGCTTGCAGCATTTCTACGATCGGCGAAATACCAGAGGCGATCTTCATGTTGGACGTTGGGTTATGGATGACGCCGATTTTCCTTTCCACAAGGATTGGAATCTCTACTGCAGTTGGCCAAATCATGTGTGCTGCGATCGTCGGGCCATCGAGAAAGCCGATTGATTCGTAAAATTCTACGCTGGTCTTGCCGAATGTGTCCTTCGAATATTGTAGTTCGAAGGGCGACTCCGACATATGAATACTGATTCCGACTCCGTATTCAGTTGCAGCCGCACGAACAGCCTGAAGTTGTTCAGCATTGAGTGTGTAGTTCGAATGTGGCCCGAAGATCGGTGTGATGCGACTGTTCTTGTTCTTCCAGCGTCCAATGAATTCGATACCCTTTTGAATCGAATCCGCTGCGCTCTCGGCGTCTGGACTGCGTTGATCAATAACAGTGGCCGATACCAATGCACGCATGCCACAGCTGTCGACAACCTCTGCGACAGTTTCTGGGTAGTAATACATATCAACGAACGTCGTGGTTCCACCGCGAATCATTTCCCAGCACGCAAGTTCAGTCCCGATGCGGACTAACTCAGAGTCCACGAACTGGACTTCGGAAGGAAAGATGTAGTTATTCAGCCAATCCATCAGCGTCAGATCATCGGCAATACCCCGAAATAGAGTCATCGCTGCGTGTGAATGTCCATTGATTAAGCCCGGCATGACGATGCGATTTTCACCGTCGAGCGTTTCCATGGCACTGTATTCGGCGGTAATCTGGGCAGCAGGGCCGACAGCTAATATGACGCCGTCATCAACCGCTACGGCGCCGTTCTCGAGGATGGCACCCATTGCATCCATGGTGATAATGGTGTCGCCCAGGATGATTAGATCGATTTGCCCGCTCAGCGCCGCGGCAGTCGTTGACGGTTTGGGTGCTGTGTTCTCGGTACACGCAATGAGGGCCAGCAATACGGTGACGAGGGTCATTATTTTATAGGTATTATTCATATGTATATTTTGACACAGAAAAAGGGCGGCACTGCTGCCTCTTCGTCACCAAGCGTATATAAACTCGTCTAGAATAGACCAGAAGAGTTATTATCCAGCCGAAAACTGGCTGCAGTGCAGACTTGCCGTTTCGCGGCTTCGATTAAGGAAAAAAATGCTATTCACTGATGTAATCCGCACCAAACGTGACGGTCATGAACTGACCGACAAGCAAATTCAGTTTTTCGTTGATGGACTGGCTGACGGCAGCATTCCCGCAGAGCAGGTCTCATCACTTGCGATGGCCGTATTTCTTAACTCGATGACATTCGAAGAAGCTGGGCGACTGACAAATAAGATGGCAGCATCTGGGACCGTGCTCGACTGGGGAAAGGAGGATCTCGGCGGACCGGTCATCGATAAACATTCAACTGGCGGTGTCGGTGACAAGGTTAGCTTCATGCTGGCTCCAATCGCCGCAGCTTGTGGCTGTTTCGTGCCGATGATTTCCGGGCGTGGTCTTGGGCATACCGGCGGCACAACCGACAAAGCGGAATCGATACAGGGTTACAACGCTACACCATCTTTCGATGTGTTTCGAAAGACGGTCAAGAATATCGGTTGCGCGATAATTGGACAGACAGGGGAGTTGGCGCCTGCCGATCGACGCTTCTATTCGATCAGGGATATCACCGCGACCGTTGAGTCAGTACCGTTGATAACGGCATCAATTTTGTCCAAGAAAATTGCTGCGGGTCTTCAGGGTCTCGTTAGTGATGTAAAAGTGGGCTCGGGAGCTTTCATGAAAACGACTGACAGGGCTCGTGAACTCGCTGACAGTCTCATCCGCACGGCAGAAAAAGCCGGGCTGGAGTCTCACGCTATCATCACCGACATGAATGAGGTACTCGGGTCCACAGCGGGCAACGCCGTTGAAATTCGTGAGTCGGTGCTCTACTTGCGCAACGATGTCCGCGAATCGCGTCTCGATGATGTTGTTTTATCTCTTTGTGCGGAAATGTTAATAGTTGGAGGCATTACAAATGATCGTGATATCGCTCGTGAGCGCTGCGAGCAGGCGATAAGCAGTGGTAAGGCCGCGGAAATCTTTGGGCAGATGACGGCCGCACTCGGTGGTCCTGTGGACTTTGTTGAGAATTACGATAAGTACTTGTCGAAAGCGCCAGTAGTGCGAGCGTTGTACGCTGACGGATATGTAGACAGCGTTGACGCTCATGCTGTCGGCAATGCGATCATTGAGCTTGGAGGTGGGAGAAGTAGAGTAGACGACATTTTAAATTTATCAGTAGGCTTTACAAATATCGCGTCAATCGGAGCGAAGCTTAGTGCCGATAGGCCGCTTGCTGTTATTCACGCGTCGAGCGCGTCGGACGCGGACCTCGCTGCGAGAAATTTACTCAATGCCTATACCTTAAGGGAATCAGCGCCAGCCGAACGACCTGTAATCAATGAGATTCTAACGGTTTAACAGCCACTTTGCGGTATGCTAAAGGTCGCCTCCAATAATTAGAAGTAGCTGAGGAAACACCATGCAGAATCTGATCGGTCTGGCTGGAATAGTTGTACTTCTGGGCATCGCTGTTGCCTTTTCGAGTAATCGCAAAAAAATCAATCTACGTACTGTTGGCGCAGCATTGGGATTGCAAGCTGTGGTCGCCGCTCTGGTTTTGTACGTTGATGCAGGACGCGCAGTAATTGACTGGATGAGCAAAGGAGTATTGGCCATAATTGGTTATTCGAAAGCCGGCATCAATATGTTGTTTGGGCCGCTGGCCGATGTTAGCAATGTAGGCTTCAGTTTTGCCATCCAGGTTCTGCCGGTTATTATTTTCTTTTCAGCTTTGATTTCAGTGATGTACCACCTGAGAATCATGGAGTGGGTTGTTAAGATTGTCGGTGGTGGGATACACAAAATTGTTGGCACGGGCGTGATCGAATCGATGAACGCAGCGGCGAATATTTTTGTCGGACAAACTGAAGCGCCACTAGTTGTTAAACCCTATTTGAAGAACCTGACGGAAGCACAGATGTTTACGGTTATGGTGTCCGGCGTAGCATCGATTGCGGGAACGGTACTCGCGGGCTATGTCCTCATGGGCGCCGAACTCAAATACTTATTGGCCGCCTCATTTATGGCTGCGCCGGGTGGCTTGCTGATGGCGAAGATTATTATGCCGGACGATGAAGCTGTACCCGCTGGTGGGCATGAGAAACTCGTCATGGAGCCAAGCCAACACAAGAACGTCATTCTTGCAGCCGCCTCTGGAACGACCGACGGATTGCGTCTCGCGGCCAATATCGGAGCGATGTTGATTGCGTTTGTAGCATTGATCGCATTATTTAATGGAATGGTGGGCGGACTCTTCAGTTTGTTTGGAATCGAAGGCATTACGCTGCAGCTGTTGCTCGGCAAGCTGTTCCAGCCGTTGATGTATCTCCTGAGCGTGCCATGGGCTGAGGCGGAAGCCGCGGGCGCCTTATTTGGTGAAAAAATAATCCTCAATGAGTTCGTTGCGTTTTCACATCTGAATGAGTATTTGGCCGGAATGAGTCCTCGGACCATTGCGATCACGACTTTCTCTCTGTGTGGTTTCGCTAATCTATCCTCGATCGCGGTCTTGCTGGGTGGTCTTGGTGTCCTCGTACCGGAAAAACGAGAGTTAATCGGTCGCTTTGGCATGAAGGCGGTACTGGCAGGTTCACTTTCCAATCTCATGAGTGCGGCGCTGGCAGGATTGCTGCTGACGTTCTGACGTGACGGCCTCACGTTCGATCATCATTTTGGCGCGTAACCAACAAGCCCAAAAATGTTAACTTGGGCGTACGATGTTGATGCGGATGGATTCTACGAGCTCTAACAGAGGGGCTTGCGAGATTACCCCTTACCCGCGGGCTCTGCTAATCCAGACGAAATCCCGCAGGAAGTAACTCGGCTATCGAGTAGCGTTGCCAATCGTGACTGTCATTCATTATGATGATGACGGTATCCTCGTTGGCAAATTCGTGAATGCGTTGACGGCATCCGCCGCATGGCACACAGGGCGCGATCTCACCTTTGCCGCCTGCTATAGCGATACACACAATATTCTTGCCACCCTCAAGAACCATGGCTGCTATCGCCGCGGCCTCTGCGCAATTGCCTAAAGGGTAAGCGCCGTTCTCAACATTGACACCAGCATGCAGGTGTCCCTGATCATCAATGATCGCGGCGCCAACGGCATAACCTGAATAGTGACTATAGGCGTTATCACGAGCATCCTTTGCTGCGTTAATGAGGTATTCGTCTGCAATTGCCATTGATTAATCCGTTTTTCGCATAGGGTTGTTTGAGTGCTCGGTCCAGTTGAGGACTTCGCTACTTATGGCTGCGCCCGTACGTGGATCATTGCCAGTCGTAAGGCGTTCCATTGAAATGCAGTTGTCCACCGGGCACACGCTAACACACAGATTGCAGCCGACACATTCATCGTCCATTACCTCGAAGTGACGTTCGCCATTGACCGTATGTGTGATCGCCTGATGCGACGTGTCTTCACAGACGACGTGACAGCGTCCGCACTTAATACACGAGTCCTGATCGATTACGGCTTTCTCGATATAATTGAGATTCAGGTACTGCCAATCGGTAACGCTTGGCACCGCTTTACCAACCAGCTGATCAAGCGACAGTTGTTTGCTGTCGAGAAAAGTGCTCAGGCCGTCGACAAGGTCATCAATAATTTTGAAGCCGTAGACCATCGCCGCGGTACAGACTTGCACATTGCTTGCACCCAGAGCTAGGAAATCGACAGCATCGCGCCAGTCGCTGATACCGCCAATGCCCGAGATGGGTATGAACCTAGTTTCGGCGTTACGCGCGATCTCCGCAACCATGTTCAGCGCGATAGGCTTAACCGCCTCACCGCAGTAACCGCCATGGGTTCCCATACCATCCGTTGTTGGATACATCGTCAGGGTGTCGTAATTGACGCGCATGATCGAATTAATGGTGTTGATCAACGATACGGCGTCAGCACCCCCATCCAGTGCTGCCTTGGCCGGCGGTACAGCTGTCGCGACATTTGGTGTTAATTTTACAATCACCGGTACGGATGCAGCCTTCTTCGCCCATTCGGTTGCCATCTGAATGTATTCGGGGACCTGACCAACGGCTGCGCCCATGCCGCGCTCGGACATGCCATGCGGGCAACCGAAGTTGAGTTCAAAGCCGTCGATTCCCGTGTCTTCGATTATCGGCAGATATTTAGCCCAAGACGCCTCATTCATCGGCAGCATGACTGATGCCACAACGGCACGATCTGGCCAGTCTTTCTTGATCTGGCGAATCTCGTCGAGATTCGTTTGTAGCGGCCTGTCAGTGATCAACTCAATGTTGTTCAGTCCGATGACGCGCCGTTCGTTGCTATAGAGCGCGCTGTAGCGCGGACCACTGACATTGACGACAGAAGGGTCTTCGCCCAGGGTCTTCCAGACCACGCCACCCCAGCCTGCCTCGAATGCACGATTGACGTTGTATGCCTTGTCGGTTGGCGGCGCCGAGGCCAGCCAGAAAGGGTTTGGAGAGGAAATACCCAGAAATTCTGATCTTAGATCTGCCATAGCTATGAATTCCTCAGATATTGATCAATGCTGATTGCTGCAATTTTCCCATGCTGCACTGCGCTGACAGTCAGATCGTCACCACCAACTACGCAGTCGCCACCCGCCCATATTCCTTGCACCGACGTTTTCTGATCAGCGTCTACAACGAAGCGACCAGACTCGCTTGCGAGTGCATCCAGCCCGCTACCATCGAGTTTCTGACCAATGGCTTTGAACACAACGTCAGCATTCAAATGCATAGCCTCATCATTATCTTCAAGCTTGAACTCGATACCCGTGACATGACCGTCTCCAACTATTCGTGCTGGGCTTGCCCAATGATGAATATTCACGCCACTGGTCTGAGCTAATGCCTGTTCAAAAACGCTGGCACTCATTTTCTCCGGACCACGTCGATAGACCATATTTACCTGTTCAGCGCCGAGTCGCTTGCTTTGCACCGCGACATCGATAGCTGTCATTCCACCACCGATGACGATGACATTACGACCAACGGGCAAGGTACTCATGTCGTCGGCTTGCCTGAGGTCGGCTATGTATTCGATCGCGTTTTCTACACCGTCGAGGTCTTCGCCGTCTATGCCAAGAGCATTGGAATTCGCGAGGCCGACGCCAAGGAATACAGCATCGTAGTTTTCAACCAACTCGGCAAGTTCAACTTCAGACCCGAGCGCCGAATTGTTTCGAACTTCGATACCACCAATCGAGAGTATGTAGTCGACTTCAGTTTGCGCAAAATCGTCTATCGCCTTGTAGGCTGCAATTCCATATTCGTTTAAGCCGCCCAGTTTGTCGTCGCGATTGAAAACGACGATGTCGTGACCCAGTACCGCCAGTCGGTGAGCGCACGATAATCCTGCAGGCCCTCCACCGACGATAGCGATCTTCTTGCCAGACGCAGCTGCGCGTTCAAATAATTGCTCGCCACTTTCGAAAATCGGGTCCGTTGCATGACGTTGCAGCAATCCGATCTCGACCGGCTTCTCTTCGTGAGAGTTGCGAACGCACGCTTCCTCACAAAGAATCTCCGTCGGACAAACGCGCGCACACATGCCGCCCATGATGTTCTCTCGCAATATCGTGTGAGCCGAACCGCGCAAATTGTCACTGCGAATTCCCTGAATAAAGCCAGGGATGTCAATGCCTGTTGGACAGGCCGTCACACAAGGCGCGTCATAGCAGAAATAACATCGGTCGGCCTCAATCAGCGCTTCCGAGCGAGTTAGCGGCGGATGCAGATCAGAGAAGTTCTCTTCGACCTCAGCCTTACTAAGTCGACCCGATTTAATTTGATTATTGGCGGCCACGATTATCGTTTCACCGCGACGGGTTCAGCGAGCCGAGATTGTTTCTGCAGCGCGTCATAGTAGGCCGCAAAAGGTGGTCTGTTGACGTATTTCCCGGCACCTCGCTGGACGTCCAATTCACCGTTCGCGTACACGACATTCCCCTGCGATATCGTGTATGACGGGCAGCCCTTGACCTCCATACCCTCAAAAATGTTGTAGTCCACATTTTGATGGTCTGTCTTGCTCGAGATTGTTTTTGTGGCCTCCGGGTCCCAGACAACAATATCTGCATCCGCTCCGACCGATATGCTCCCCTTCCTCGGGTAGACATTGAATATCTGCGCAGCATTGGTAGAGGTTACTTTGACGAATTCATTCATCGTTAGTTTGCCGGTGTTTACGCCGTGATGCCAAAGCACTTCCATGCGATTCTCAACGCCTCCGGTGCCGTTCGGAATTAATCGAAAGTCGTCCTTGCCAGCCGCTTTTTGGTCGGCACAAAAACAGCAATGATCTGTGGCCGTCGTTTGCAGGTTCCCGGACTGTAGACCGCGCCAGAGTGCGTCCTGATGTTCGCTTGAGCGGAACGGTGGGCTCATCACGTGCGCGGCCGCGACGTCAAAATCCTTGTGTCGGTAGATCGAGTCATCAATCATCAAATGTCCGGCCAGCACCTCGCCAAATACGCGCTGCCCCTCATTGCGGGCGCGGGTAATCGCTTCCAAAGACTGGCGGCAAGAGTTATGCACAATATAGAGCGGCACCTTCAGCACCTCGGCGATACGGATAGCGCGGTTGGCAGCTTCGCCCTCACACTCGGGCGGTCTGGAAAGTGGGTGACCTTCTGGCCCGGTGATGCCTTTTTCAAACAACTCTTTTTGCAGTCGGAAAACTAGTTCGCCATTCTCGGCGTGCACAGTGGGTATGGCTCCGAGTTCCAGCGACCTTGCGAAACTGTTAACGAGTATTTCATCGCTTGCCATGATGGCGCCTTTGTACGCCATGAAATGCTTAAAGCTGTTAACGCCGTGATCGCGGACCAGCGTTTCCATATCGTCGTATACGCTATCGTCCCACCAGGTTATGGCGACATGAAACGAGTAATCGGAAACGGACTTCTCTGCCCATTCGCGCCACTGCTTGTAGGCTTCCAAGATATTTTGTTGTGGTGCAGGAATCACGAAATCGATGATCATCGTGGTACCGCCGGCGAGGCCAGCTGAGGTGCCGGTCTCAAAATCTTCGCTCGCAACGGTTCCCATAAACGGTAGCTGCATGTGCGTATGCGGATCAATGCCGCCCGGCATGACGAACTGGCCACCGGCATCAATGATGGTTGCGCCACTCGGCGCATCAATATCCGCGCCAACTTGGGTAATCAAACCATCGGTACAAAGTATGTCCGCCCGAATAGACAGTTCGGCGTTAACAACCGTACCGCCTTTGATGAGAACGTTCATTTTGTGCTCCTGATCTCACCGCGTGCGACGAGAAAGTAAATTATTCCGCCGAGTATCGAGCCGGTAAACCAGCCGTAGGTGTAAAACCAGCTTAACGCTTCAAACTTGAAAGAAAGAACAGTTAGTCCAACAGGAATCAAAAGCGCGACCATGCCAGCGATATTCCAGGCAGGGTATCCCGCGTCATCCTGATACAGAGCGAGTAGGTCGTATTCTTGATTCTTAATGAGGAAATAGTCGACGATCATGATGCCGGCGATAGGTCCAAGCAAGCTTGAATAGCCCAGCAACCAGTTGGAATACATGCTCTCGACACTGATATCGGATTCTATCCAACCTAGTTTTTTTAGGAGCTCCCAGCTCATTAGCAAGATGCCGATGAATCCCGTAATCAGTACGCCTCGATTCTCGTTGATATATCGTGGTGCGATATTCTGAAAACTATTGGTCGGCGAAACGATGTTTGCCGCCGTGTTGGTCGAAATAGTTGCGAGTATAATCATCAGCATCGACAAAATGACCCAGACTGGATTGTCGATATGGCCGATGAGACTGACGGGGTCGGAAACGGTTTCTCCAACGAGGCTCATCGACGCTGCCGTGAGTACGACGCCCAAACCAGAAAACAAAAACATGGTCAGGGGCAGACCGATTATCTGGCCGATTATCTGACTTCGCTGCGATTCGGCATAGCGACTGAAGTCCGGAATATTCAGTGACAGCGTTGCCCAGAAACCCACCATGGCTGTGAGTCCCGCCATGAAGTAGCCAGCGAATGAAGAACCCTCCGGTCGGTTCGCTGGAACGGCGAGAATCTCCGTCATCGAAACCTTCGGTAGGGCCCATACAACGAGACCGATCGCCACGATCAAAAGCAACGGGGCCGCGAGAGCTTCGAGGCGCTTGATCGACTCGGAGCCGCGAATGACGACTGCGATGTTCAATACCCAGAATATAAAAAAGCCAATGACCTCGCCGGTTCCACCCAATGCCGCCCAACTATCAAATAACGCAGACAACATCAGGTGAATTGCGATGCCGCCAAAAAGGGTTTGCACACCGAACCAGCCGCAAGCGACGATGGCGCGTATTAATGACGGAACATTGGAACCAATGATGCCGAACGAGGCTCGCAGGACCACGGGGCAGGGTATGCCATAACGAGTACCCGGAAAGGCGTTCAATGTGAGTGGAATTAATACTACGACGTTTGCGACAAGAATAGTCCACAGTGCCTCTGATACGGACAAGCCAAAATAGGCCGTGAGTACACCGCCGAGCGTGTAAGTCGGTACGCAAATGGCCATGCCGACCCAAAGCGATGCTACGTTCCAGCGCGTCCAGGTACGCTGCGAGGCTTTCGTCGGTGCGATATCGGCGTTGTAACGCGGACTCGAGGCAATATCCTCACCCACATCCAGTTCGACGTGTTCACCAACGGTTCGTAAGGTACTGACAGCAGCGGTATCCGACATTCGAATTCCCCTATTGGCCGACTAGCGGACCGTATGTTTCCGGTCTACGGTCACGGAAGAACTGCCACGTATCGCGGACTTCGCGAACCATATCAAGATCAATCTCGTGCACCAGAAGTTCGTCATCCCCATAGCTCGCCTGCGCTTCGATGGCGCCGCGAGGATTGACGATATAGCTGGAGCCGTAAAACTCGCCCATGTTGTGTGTTGAGGCCCAGGGCTCTTCCTTGCCAATGCGATTGATCGCTCCAATATAGACGCCGTTCGCCGCAGCGGATGCAGGTTGTTCAAGTTCCCATAAGTACTTGCTAAGGCCGGCAACTGTTGCCGACGGGTTCACAATGTAATCAGCACCGTTCAGTGCCAGCGCACGCCATCCCTCAGGGAAATGTCGGTCATAACAAATGTAAACACCGAGCTTCAGATAAGCGGTCTCAAATACCGGCCAGCCTGAGTTGCCAGGTTTGAAGAAAAACTTTTCATAGAAACCAGGATCAACTTGTGGGATGTGGGTCTTGCGATACTTGCCAAGGTATTTGCCGTCGGCGTCGATGACTGCAGCTGTGTTGTAGTAAACACCGATCATATGTTCTTCATAGAGCGGCACAACGATGACCATGTTGTACTTCTTCGCGTATTCCTGCATCAGCTTAGTCGTGTAGCCGTCAGGAATTTTCTCAGCGGCCGCGTACCATTTACGGTCCTGGCTTGGGCAAAAATAGGGTTGGGTGAACACTTCCTGAAAACACAGGACCTGGACGCCTTGTTTAGCGGCATCCTCGATGTAGGGGATGTGCGCCTCTATCATACGATCCCGGATGTCATCCGGTTTCATTGAGCCGTCGCCCTTGAGCGCCATTTGTATTAAACCGCACTTGACTTTTGCCATCTTAAATCTCCGTAGATTCTTTTCTTTTCAATATGTTACGACATTCATTTAGCGATACAGCATACGCCTTTTAGTCAACGGAAGTCTATGATGCGTGCATGGGGTTTGGTTGGCTATACTAGCCATTTCCCCTAGTGCTTTTCGTAAATTTCGAGCGCTGCAGTACGATACCATCCGGCGATTGGCAGCCCTGCACGCAGTTATACTCAACAGAACAAGAATCTAACTTCGCAATGCAACTTCCAAGTGATTGACCATATGCGATGGTAGATGTCTCCGGTATCAGCGGCAAGGCGACGCGGATCGTGGTAAAAGGAACGGCTATGGCTACTAAACACATGAATGCAGCACCCGGCGATTTCGCTGAAACGGTGCTGATGCCCGGCGATCCGCTGCGGGCACAATATATTTCCGATACCTACCTCGACAATGCTCGCCGGGTGACCGACGTGAGAAACATGTGGGGATTTACAGGTGAATATAAAGGGCAGGCAGTTTCTGTGATGGCCCATGGCATGGGAATTCCCTCCGCGTCGATTTATTGCACCGAGCTCATTACAGAGTATGGCGTGAAGCGCGTCATACGGGTTGGTAGCTGTGGCACCTCGCATCCGGACGTTAAACTCCGCGACATCATCATCGCCATGGGAGCGTCGACTGATTCGAACTGCAACCGAATGCGATTCGGTGGATACGATTACGCGGCGTTGGCGAGTTTTGATCTCGTGGAAAAGGCCGTTGCGGCAGCGAAGGCTGCGGATGTGAGTTACCACGTTGGCAATATCTTCTCGGCTGATCTTTTTTACACACCAGACCCGGCGATGTTCGAGACATTAGCGAAATACAATGTCTATGGTGTTGAGATGGAGGCTGCCGGAATTTTCGCGATCGCAGCAGAGAATAACGTCGAGGCACTGGCAATATGCACGGTTAGCGACGACATTGTTACGGGTAACGCTTTGAGCAGCGACGAGCGTGCGACGACATTTGACGAAATGATTTTGGTGGGGCTCGAAACAGCTGTGACAGGTAGTTAGACGTGACAGTAACTGCGGCTAAGAAATCCAGGCGTTTGCCGGACCTCAGCCGGGCCCCTGTTGTCGATGAGGTGGGTGTTAATGAACGGGTGGCAAGATTTCAGAGCCGCAGCATTAAGAAGTCCTCAAAAGTTGAAGCCTTGAAACTGATACTCAGCATGATCGATCTAACCACGCTCGAAGGTCAGGATACGCCTGGAAAAGTCCAACAGCTTTGCCAGAAAGCTATTCACTTACACGACTCAATGCCCGGACTACCCCATGTAGCAGCGATCTGCGTGTATCCGACCATGGTTGGTGTTGCCAAAGAGGCGCTTGCAGATCACGACATCAAGATAGCGTCTGTGGCCACGGCATTTCCAAGCGGAATGTCGGCGTTGAAGGTGAAGCTCGACGATGCGCGTATGGCGGTAAAGGCTGGGGCCACCGAAATCGATATGGTGATATCGCGAGGTAATTTTCTTGGCGGAGACTACCGTTATGTATTCGATGAAATCGTAGCGGTGAAAGAAGCCTGCGGCGATGCGCATCTTAAAGTGATTTTGGAAACCGGCGAGCTTGGGACGCTGGATCGTGTACGAAAAGCCAGTATGTTAGCCATGAGCGCAGGGGCGGACTTTATCAAAACGTCCACAGGTAAGATTCAGCCCGCGGCCACAATGCAGGTAACGCTGACCATGTTGCAGGCGATTCGTGATCACTATCGCGACACAGGAAGGATGGTCGGCATGAAACCGGCTGGCGGAATTTCCACCTCAAAACTGGCGATCCACTATCTGGTCATGCTGCATGAAACATTGGGAAACGCGTGGATGACGCCCGAGTGGTTTCGCTTCGGCGCGAGCTCGTTGGCCAATGATGTACTAATGCAATTACTGAAGCAGTCGACGGGCTTGTACCAGTCGCTTGATTACTTCTCGAAGGATTAGCAATGGCAACACCGGGAAATAAACTCGCGTTCGACGGCGGTTGGGGATACGACCCGGCTCCGGAAAGCACGGATCACATCGACGTAAAGAGTCGCTATGGCTTGTTTATCAACGGCGACTTTGTGAAGCCAGAAAAAGGTAAGTATTTCGATACTATTAATCCTGCAACCGAGGATAAGCTCAGTCGAGTTGCAGAGGCGAGCGCAGTCGATGTCGATAAAGCAGTTAAGGCTGCTCGCGCAGCGTATCGAGGCCCATGGGGCCGCATGAAGCCCGCCGAGCGTAGCAAATATATCTACCGTATTGCGCGCATCATGCAAGAGCGCGCTTGCGAGTTTTCGGTTATCGAATCGCTTGACGGTGGTAAGCCAATTCGTGAATCGCGCGATGTCGATATACCACTTGCGGCAGCACATTTCTTTTACTATGCCGGCTGGGCAGACAAGCTCGAATATGCATTCCCTGGTAGGACAGCAAAGTCACTGGGCGTTGCAGGACAGATCATTCCCTGGAATTTCCCGCTGTTGATGGCTTCTTGGAAGATCGCTCCGGCACTAGCCTGCGGCAATACTGTGGTGCTGAAGCCCGCTGAGACGACGCCACTTACCGCGATGAAACTTGCAGAAGTTATAGCTGATGCTGGATTGCCGCCCGGTGTCGTCAACATTGTGACTGGAGCGGGTGCGGCTGGTGCTGCGATAGTGGATCACCCGGGCGTTGATAAGGTTGCGTTTACAGGGTCGACCAATATCGGTCGGATGATTCAAAAATCGCTCGCCGGCACTAACAAAAGGTACACGCTGGAATTAGGTGGCAAAGCGGCGAATATCATATTCGCCGACGCGGCCATCGATCAGGCCGTGGAAGGTATTGTGAACGGAATATTTTTCAATCAGGGCCACGTCTGCTGTGCGGGCTCCAGACTGTTCGTGCAGGAATCGGTTGCTGATGAAGTGATTGCTAAATTGAAGGATCGGATGGAGACGCTTATTGTTGGGGATCCGCTCGACAAGAATACCGATGTCGGCGCGATCAACTCGACGATGCAGCTTGACAAGATTCAGTCCTATCTGAAAATCGGTCAGGCTGAGGGTGGCGACATGCATCAAAGTTCTTGCACGCTGCCGAATAAGGGTTATTGGTGTCGACCAACGATCTTTACAGGCGTATCGCAGTCCAGTCGTGTCGTGCAAGAAGAGATATTTGGTCCAGTATTGGCTATTCAGACATTTCGTAAATACGATGAAGCACTCACCAAAGCGAATAATACACCCTATGGATTGTCGGGTGGAATCTGGACAGACAAGGGATCAAAGATCTTCAACATGACGCAGAAGATTCGTGCAGGTGTTGTTTGGGCCAATACGTTCAATAAATTTGATCCGACGTCTCCTTTTGGTGGATACAAAGAAAGCGGTGTTGGGCGTGAAGGTGGACTGCACGGTCTCGATGCCTACGTGAAGCTGGGAGTGAAATGATGTCAGCTGATCGAATCGCAGTAGCCAAAACATACAAGATTTACATTGGTGGAAAATTCCCACGGAGCGAGTCGGGACGTTACTTCACACTTGAAGATAAAAAAGGCAATATCATCGCCAATATATGCCGCGGCAGTCGCAAGGATTTTCGGAATTCTGTTGTTGCCGCACGAAGTGCGCAATTGGGCTGGGGTGAGGCAAGCGCGTATCTCCACGGCCAGATCCTATATCGCATTGCAGAAATGCTTGAAGGTCGCCGCGAACAATTCGTGGCCGAATTGGTATTGCAGGGCGTAGCTTCGCGGGCAGCGGAAAAAGAGGTCGATCAATCTATTGACCGGTTAATTTACTACGCTGGATGGTCGGACAAGTATCAACAGGTATTTAGCGCAGTGAACCCGGTCAGCTCATCGCATTTCAATTTCTCTGTTCTGGAGCCAACGGGCGTCGTCGCGATAATGTCACCCGATGACAACAGCTTACTGGGGCTGGTCTCAAACATTGCAGCGGCGATCGTCGGCGGTAACACCTGTATCGTGCTGGCGTCAGAAACCAAGCCCTTGTGTGCTGTCAGTTTTGCAGAAGTGCTGCACGCATCGGACGTGCCGGGTGGTGTCGTCAATATACTTACTGGATTTCGATCAGAGCTGACAGAGTTCTTCGCATCTCATATGGATGTCAACGCCGTAATCTACTGTGATGGTGGTAAAGCCGTCGCAAAGACTGTGCAGGTGCTAGCCGCTGACAACATCAAACGAGTCATCGCGCGCAATCGTGTTAATTGGTCAGGCGATGCCGCAAACCCATACCTGATTCGGGACACACAAGAAGTTAAAACGACCTGGCACCCGATCGGCGCGTAAGGTCGAGAACCTGGCCGCCTAATTAAAGTTGTCGAGAAGCCCTTTCTCGATGCGCGCACCCAATTGCTGAATGACTTTGGTGGCGCAATAGGTGCCATATTTAGCACATTCGGATAACGTTCGATCGTTCGCCCACCCGTACAGAAAGCCTGCAGCGTAAGCATCGCCCGCGCCGGTGGTGTCGACGATTTCTTCGACCTTCGTCGCAGCCTGTTCGATAGTGATGTTGCCGTGCACAATGACAGAGCCTTTTTCTGATCGAGTCACAGCGAACAAGACATCCAAGGTAGAAAGAACTTCTATCGCCTCTTTGATGTTACTGGTGCTGAACAGCGCGTTAATCTCGTCTTCATCTGCAACCACAATGTTTACGTCATTTCGAACAAAATCCTCGAACGCTTCGCGGTGTCTCTCTACGCAGAATGAGTCCGACAATGACATTGCAACCGTCGTGCCATTTTGGCGAGCTATTTCAGCCGCCTTCTTCGCAAGAGCCGGGCCCTCTCCGATATCCCAGACGTAGCCTTCAAGTAACAATGTTTTCGGGTTCTTTATCGTGGCCTCGCTTATGTCGGCCAGACAAAGCCCCAGGCAGGCGCCGAGGTAAGTCTGCATCGTTCGCTGGCCACCTTCGCTGATCAAAACATGGCTTCTTGCCGTCGATGGTCCGGTGCTTGTCGGCGGTAGTCGGATGTCCACCCCGAGTGATCCCATGTCGTGATTGAATATGTCACCAAATTGATCGTCGCGAACCTTTCCAAGGTAAGCAGAACTGCCGCCAAGATTCGCAAATCCCGCAATGCTGTTTGCTACCGAGCCACCCGACATTTCTGTCGCTGGAGCCATTTTTGAATAGAGACTTTTTGCCTGCTCTTCGTCGATGAGCGTCATCGATCCGAGGGGTGCGCCGACGGCGTCGAGAAATGCTTGATCGACATGTTCGAGTACATCAACAATTGCATTGCTGATGCCAAGTAACTGCTCTGAATGAATCATCTGCGTCTTTTGGTAGTTCAAGGCGGCGCTAAGACTAACATCGAAGGGCTGTATGCGCCTGCCTAATGCTATGGCGAAATTACCCTCATGACTGTATCGTCATCATTTTGCAAGTTCTGGAATTCCATAATGAGAAGATCCGCGAGTCTGCTAATACCATTGAGTTTCATCCTCATGTACTACGGGGCATGGATCGGACTGGCGTGGTTTCTGGCAGCTATGCTGGCAACACTGGCAATCCAAGAGTCCGAATATGGCAAAACATTGGCCGGCCCACTTCTCACGATGTTGATCGGGCGCGATGAATGAGTGGATCGACGAATTAGCAGACCTCGCCGCCGCCAGCGAACGCGCGGTTCTGGTGACGGTCGCTGGTATCCGCGGTTCCGCACCACGCAAAATCGGTGCGAAAATGATTGTAACGACGACTCAGACCATTGGCACGATTGGTGGTGGTCAGCTCGAATACCAGAGCATGCGAGTTGCGGTTGGTATGCTCGACAACCAAGAGATGACGCTCCGGAGCTTTCCGCTGGGCTCGTCAATGGGCCAATCCTGTGGCGGTGTTGTTGAGATTCTTTTCGAGCCGATAGGGGACGGGATACCGAGCTGGTTGCGCGATCTCAGCGCTCTGCATGGTCAGCGTGAACCGGCAATTATTACCACCCGAATATCGCAAACGAATCCATCGAAAATCGTAGTCACTACAGACAAAGTATTTGGTGATGATGCCTTGCAAGCTAAGTCTGCGATGATCGTTAGGGCACGCCAAATATTGTCGGAGAGCCCGGCCACAACCCGAGATGTTCAGGAATTCTACGAACCGATTATTGCTTCTGATCTCAACATCGCCGTGTTCGGCGCTGGCCACGTTGGCTCAGCCGTAGTCGATGCCCTGTCGAGTCTTGACTGCAATATTCGATGGATCGACAGTCGGCGAAAGATGTTTCGCGGAGAGCCGACGAACGTCCGGACAATTGAAGCAACTGATCCTGCGCTCGAAGTTGGCGCGATGCCTACAGACAGCTTCTATCTTGTGATGACACACAGTCACGCGATGGATTTTGATATCTGTGATCGGATCTTGAGACGTCGTGATGCTCGCTATTGTGGGCTCATCGGTTCGATATCGAAACGCCGACGATTTGAAGAGCGTTATCGACAGCAGGGGATGTCACAGCCGGTGATCGATCAGTTGATCTGCCCAATCGGTGTCGATGGCATAAGCGGTAAGAAGCCCGCTGAAATAGCAGTGGCCGCCGCTGCGGAAATTCTACGGGTCCGCGAACGGGCCGTCGCACCCGTCGAGGAAGACTATCCCGATAACGTGCAACCATTGAGGCGCTAGCGTACAAGGTTTTGCATCTTCAGGATCAGGCGATGCCCGCTACGACAGAAGCGCTGTACCTTGGTTCGCCATCATTATGATTAGTGATGACCAACATGTCGCTGCAACCTATATCGCAGGGACGGAAGCGAAAATTAGATAGCGTCGATGATGGCGTTCAATGTCGCGCTGGGCCTCATCACGTCGGATGCTGTTAATGCGTTCGGTTGGTAATAACCCCCAATATTGACCGCGGACCCCTGAGCTGCAACAAGCTCTCTATCAATAACGTTCGCGTTATTGGCTAGCGCTTTCGCCGGCGCAGAAAATATTTCCGCAAGTGCCGAATCGACCGTATTCGCAGCCAGTGCTTCAGCCCAATACATGGCGAGATAAAAGTGGCTGCCGCGGTTGTCGTGTTCATTGACCTTTCGCGATGGTGACTTATTGTTCTCAAGATAACGATCATTCGCGTCGTTGAGCGCCGAAGCGACCACTCGTGCGGCGTCGTTGTTGGTCTTTTCTGCAATGTCCTCAATGGATACCGCTAGCGCGAGAAATTCGCCGAGCGAATCCCAGCGTAGGTGCCCTTCGGCCAGGAACTGCTGCACGTGTTTCGGCGCGGATCCGCCGGCACCTGTTTCATACAATCCGCCGCCCGCAAGCAGTGGAACGATCGACAGCATTTTCGCGCTCGTGCCAAGCTCGAGTATAGGAAATAGGTCGGTCAGGTAGTCACGAAGCACATTGCCGGTTACAGAGATCGTGTCCTGTCCGTCGATTACTCTTGCGAGTGTCACTCGCATCGCCTCGACCGGCGAAAGGATTCGAATATCGAGTCCATCGGTGTCGTGGTCCTTAAGGTACAGACTCACTTTCTCGATCAGGCGGCTGTCGTGTGCTCGATTCTCGTCGAGCCAGAAGATCGCTGGTGTTCCGGTTTGCCGTGTGCGATTGACAGCCAGCTTCACCCAGTCTCGAACCGGTAGATCTTTGGTCTGGCACATACGCCAGATGTCGCCCACGTTGACCGTATGTTCGAGTAGCACGTTGCCAGCCTCATCGCTCACACGAACTGTTCCGGCCGATTCAATTTCAAATGTCTTGTCGTGAGAGCCGTATTCCTCAGCTTTCTGTGCCATGAGGCCGACGTTACAGACGTTGCCCATAGTCGCGACATCAAATGCACCGTTCTGGCGGCAAAAATCGATCACCTCGCCATAAATACCTGCATAACAACGATCAGGGATCATCGCGTTAGTGTCAGCAAGATTACCGTCCGGCCCCCACATTTGACCTGATGAGCGAATAGCGGCGGGCATTGAAGCGTCGATGATGACATCGCTTGGCACGTGCAGATTTGTAATTCCTTTGTCGGAATTAACCATCGCAAGTTCCGGGCGGGTTTCGTATACCGCCGCAAAGTCTGCTTCGATAGCGGCGCGTTGTTCGTTCGGAAGATCAACGATTTTCGCATACACATCGCCAACGCCATTATTCGCATCAACACCGAGTTCGCCTAGGATCGCAGCGTGTTTTTCAAAGGCGTCCCTGTAGTACACCTTGACCGCGTGTCCAAAAATGATCGGATCCGAAACTTTCATCATGGTTGCTTTTAGATGCAAAGACAGCAAGATACCGTCGTTCTTCGCGGCATCTATCTCACGTTCAAAAAATTCGCGGAGTGCGGCTGTATCCATGCGCGCAGCATCAACGACTTCATTCGCCATAACGGGGACATCAGTTCGGAGCACTGTCTCACTACCATCAGCTGTATGTAACGTGATCTGCAGACTCCCATCGCTACCGACGACGGCTGATTTTTCACTTGAATAGAAATCGCCATCGTCCATGTGTGCTACATGGGACTTCGATTCCGTGCTCCACGCGCCCATTGAATGAGGGTGTTGTTTCGCAAATTTCTTGACGGCCGTAGCGACGCGACGATCCGAGTTACCCTCACGAAGTACCGGGTTGACTGCGCTACCGAGTACTTTCGCATAGCGAGAATGAGCTTCCTTTTCAGCATCACTTTTCGGTTCCTCCGGATAGTTTGGAATGTCATAGCCATGCGACTGCAATTCAGCTATCACTTCCAATAACTGCGGTAGCGACGCGCTGATATTAGGAAGCTTAATGATGTTGGCGTCTGGAGTCTTGGCAAGCTCGCCTAGTTCCGCCAGAGAATCACTATGCTGTTGGTCCGCACTCAAGTTTTCAGGAAAATTGGCGAGGGTTCTTCCTGCAAGCGAGATGTCACGAGTTTCTACAACGATGCCGGCAGCACCTGTAAATGCTTTGACGATTGGTAGGAACGAATGGGTTGCCAGCGCTGGAGCTTCATCAGTAATCGTGTAGATTATCTTCGCAGTACTCATGCTTTTCCTTATTTACCAATAGGTTCTGCGCAAGATGATAGCGCGCGGGCGGAGCATTATAATGCTCCCAGCCGCAAATCTCTCGCTTGATTTTGTCGGTTTATTCGACCTTGCTTACGTGGACGCTGGCCTCGAGGTGTGAGTCTGCTTTTAGGGAGTTCGTAATCAGACATGCGTGCTCGGCCTTTTCCAGTAAGTGCAGTGCTTTGCCTTCATCGGTGCCAGATGGAATGTCCACTGATGCTTTAACGTTGAATGCAACAAATTGAGTTACGCGATCGACCCGATCAAGGATGCCTTCAACCTCGCAGTTCAGAGAGTCCCATTCGAGATGTGATGCTCTCGCAATGGCACGAAAGGACAGAACAAAACAGTCGGCAACGGCTGCGATAAGCAGCGATTCGGGTGACCATTGATCGCCAGGACCGCCAAACTCGGCCGGCGGAGCAGACTCAAGGTCGGAGACGCCATTGGCGGATAAAACAACATTACTGACGGCCTTGGCATTGGCGGAAACTACATAGTGATGTGGAAAGTCCCGCATTTTTAATCCTCGTTGCTGTCGATCAATATGGCTCTAAAATCGTTGACGTTGGTTCGCGTCGGGCCCGTAATAATCAAGTCGTGGGTCGCTTCAAAAAACTTATAGCTGTCATTTCGATCAAGCATGCCCTTGGCATCCAGTCCCGCGATTTTTGCCCTTTCAAGAATATTCGGTGATACGTAGCATCCGGAATTGTCACCGCTACCGTCGATGCCGTCCGTATCGCAGGCGATAGCATGAACAGCAGGGTGCCCATTGAGCGCGAGGGCCAACGATAGGGCATATTCGCCGTTTCGACCACCGCGACCGCTTCCTCGCACCTCCACCGTTGTTTCTCCCCCAGACAATATGACACAAGGCGCCACGATCGGTCCGTCGCCTGCAATTATTTGTAGCGCGAGTCTTGCGTGTTCTCTTCCAAGCGATCGTGCATCGCCAGAGAGATCGCCGAGAGAATACGGCGTGACGTTGTGATTAGCAGCTAAAGCCGACGTTGCTAGTAACGCATCATCACTAGTGGCAAGAATTCGAACGTCGCCGTCGGCGACGAATACCGGTCTACTGACTTCGATCACAGCTCGAACGGCGCGTGTGATTTCAATCCCATAGCGATTTAGAATCTCCAGCGCTTCTCCAGCCGTGCTCGCGTCCGTAATGGTGGGGCCTGATGCAACCATCGATATATCGTTCCCGGGCACGTCCGAAATAATGAGGGTGATAACAGAGGCCGGCGTACACGCCGCGGCTAGTTTGCCGCCTTTAATGGCAGACAACTTCTTGCGCACGCAATTGATCTCGTGAATCGCCGCACCGGAGCGAAGCAAGCCTGCGGTTATGGCCTGTTTTTCGGCCAGTGATATGCCCTCGGTGGGGAGGCACATAAGTGCGGACCCGCCGCCCGAAATGAGGCAGACAACAGTATCGTTCGCGCACAAATCAGACACGCTATGAAGCAACTCTGCGGCGGCCGAAAGACCGATCTGACTCGGTACCGGATGTGACGCTTCGATTATCTGAATCCAGCGGCAGTCTGCGCCGTGGCCATAGGGAACGATAACCCGGCCCTCGAGCGGTCCACCCCATTGCTTTTCAAGTTCTTTTGCCATGCTGGCCGCCGCTTTACCGGCGCCGATAACAATGACTCGCCCTTCGGGCTTGTTGGGGAGCCAGCTTGGTAGACAATTTTCGGGCACGGCGGCGGCTACTGCTGCGTCAAATAGCGCTCTCAGGAATGGTCTCGGTTCGATTATTATCTCCGGGTGTCTCGATCCTGTTTGACGTGCGGCGCGAGGCGATCGATTAAATCTGACATTTCGGGCCGATTTGCGCGCAGCTCGTCGATCGAGAAGCCGGAGAGCTCATACGGCAGAACAAGCCAGTCGTCGGTCTCATGCACAAAATATTCGGGTGTACGCAAGGTTTTCTCGGTTGGCCGATACCAGACAGTGGCGACGCGGATGTCCTTGGGCAGATTACGCCGACACTTTTTCGCGAGCTGTTTGATAACGGCATTGACGCTTGAGCCAGTGCTGTACACGTCATCTACGATCAGTAGCGAGTGATGCGCATTGAGGTTTTCAAGCAGATATTGCAGTCCATGGACCCGAACCGCCTCCGCCTTACTGACCATCTGCGAATACCCGGCTGCGCCGGTATACGACGTTCGAATTGCGATGTGGTCGGTTTTTGTGCCGAAGTAATCTAGGCCTTCTTGTACCGCGATGCCGACAGCACTGCCGCCGCGCCACAGGCCAACAAGGAAATCAGGCTCGAATCTGCCTTCGTAAATGTTGGCTGCCAGCTGAAACGAGTCTCGGAGCAAGTCGTCGGCGGCAATAAATTGCTCATTCATTATTGTTATTCCTAGGCCATGCTGCGCTAGAATTGAGGTCCGGCATTATACCGCTCGCCTGCTGTCCGCACAGAAGAGAATAATAATGGATAAAATCGTACTTTCCGCACAAGACCTGCTGCACGACTCAATCGATCTTGGCATCAAGGTCCTTGAAAGCGGTTTTGAGCCGACCATGATCATCGCCATTTGGCGCGGCGGGACGCCTGTGGGTGTGGCGCTGCAAGAGACTCTGTCGTATTGCGGCGTCGAGTCAGACCATATCGCGATTCGAACCTCGTCTTACATCGGGATCGAGGAGCGTGGCAAAGTCGCTGTTCATGGGCTGAATTATATTATCAAGAAAATCTGTCATGACGACCGTGTTCTTATCGTCGACGACGTATTCGATACCGGCAATACGATCGTCGCGGTCATCGCTGAATTGACGCGACGAGCGCGTAGTAATACGCCCGCGGACATCCGCGTCGCAGTGCCATGGTTTAAACCTCTGCGCAACGAGACGGATATCACGCCGGAATATTACCTACGAGAGACTGCCGAATGGCTAGTGTTCCCACATGAACTTGATGCGCTGACGCCGGAGGAATTACGTGCTAATCGCCCTGAAATTGCAGCGATCGTGCAGGGCATAAAAACCAAAGCGGAATCAGCTGTGACGGGCAAGCGACTCTGATGAAAAAAGCGCTGAGTTACGAAACAGCAGAACTTAGAGAGTTTGCGGAGGCCTTGCGCGGCCGCCGCACGATCGAGCTTTTTTTGCAGAAACAGGTGCCGGCCAAGCTGGTCAATGAGGCAATCGAGGTAGCGATTTGGGCGCCCAATCACCACGTCACCGAGCCGTGGCATTTCTATCGGCTAGGCGAAGAAACGAAGCAGCAATGCCTCGATCTTTGCGGTGACATTGTTACAGCCAAGAAAGGTGATAAGGCGGCTGAGTTTAAACGTCGCAGCTGGTCGGAAAAACCGAATTGGATGGTTGTAACGTGCAAACGATCTTCAAACGAGGCGTTGCAACTTGAAGACTATGCCGCGTGTTGCGCTGCAGTGCAGAACCTTACCCTGTATTTGTGGAAAGCGGGGATCGGCTCCAAATGGACTAGTGGAGACATTATTCGCGATCCACGGTTCTTTGAAATCGTTGGCATAAATGCGGATGAAGAGTTTGTCGTTGGTCTTATCTGGTACGGCTATCCGAAAATGACGCCGATGCAATCGAGAAAGAATCGGGAAGACGTGAGCACAGATTGTCCGTAATAGGTGACTTCGAATCAGTCGCGTGCGAGTTCGTCCCGGTGGTGTACTAATGGTTTCGGACAGATAAGCGGCCGCAGTAAGAATACGCCAGCAGTGAGCGTGCCAGTCGTCGCCATAATGATGACCGCATTGCGCACAGAGCCATCGTAGATCAATGCACCTAGAATCGCGCCGAAAGCGCCGGCTACGTTTTGTGTGGTGCCGATGATAGAAGATGCGACGCCAGCGATCTTAGGCAAAGGGTCAAGCGCCAGCACAGTGACGTTCGGCATTAAAATCGCGATCGTGAACATGTAGATGCAGACACAACACCATACCCACCAGAACGGTGCGGCATCGAGCCATGCTACAACCACCAACTGCGCGCTTGCAGTAAAAATTAGCGTTACTCCGAGCTTGATTAGCGACATGATCTCGAAGTGGATGATCAGCCAGCGGTTCGCAGCAGCACCGGCGAGAATTGACAGGCCTGCACAAGCGAAAATAAGGCCGTATTGTGTGATTGAGAAGTCGTAGATTTCGACAGTTAATGCTGCTGAAACGGCGATGACCGACATAGAGCCGGCTGGCGTTAATCCCAGCAATAGCAGGCCGAAAATACTTTGGCGATGCGAAAAGTATTCGCGAAAGCTGGAGGCTAACTGCTGCAACGGGTGTTGTGAAGTATTCGGTGTATGGGTTTCAATGAGGTTGCTGCGAATTCCAAACAGCAAAGCGAAACCACACGCAGCTATGACGATGAACGGGGCGCGCCAATTCCACTGTGCGACGAGCACCGCGCCGATGCTGGGAGCGATGACGGGCGCGGCAGTAAAAATCATTGTCATCAAGGACATCAGTCGAGCCGCATCTTTACCTGTCGCGATGTCCCTCACCACGGCTCTGGAAACGACGATAGCGGAGGCCGCCCCAATCCCTTGAATGAAGCGAGCTATAAGTAGTACGTCAATTTCTTCGGCGATCATGGATACACAGGCGGCTGTTACGAAAAGACCCATGCCGAAGTAAATGGTCGGCAGGCGACCGAATCGGTCGGCGGCGAGGCCGGCCGGAATCTGCCCCACGGCCATACCGAATATGAAGATGCCGACAATCTGTTGTCCGCGAGACAGTGTTGTGTTGAGCGCATCGACCATGGCTGGGATCGCCGGCAAGCTGAGGTCCACAGTTAATGCTGCAACGGCTGTTAATAAGCCGAGCGTTACAATAAAACTGCGGGATTGGGCGAGTTTGGTGTTCAAGGCGGGCTAGTGTGCCCACCTATCAGTAGTTCCGCCAGTTGAGGTGTGCCGTCCAGTAGGTGAGCGCGCGAGGATCACTGATACTTCACACTGCAGTCGTGAAAACGAAGAGAAGACCGTGTTCGATACAGTAAAAGCTAACAAATTGCGCGATACTGTGCAGAAGAGGTTGGGCGCCTTTCTTGACGCCGACGCAAACTGATGAAGACGCTATGACCAAGAAAAGAGGTCTGCATGAATTTTATGCCGAGAATCCCGAGCGAGCTGATGAGCTGCTATGGGGCCGAAAAGCGAACAAAGTATCGCGACGCGGATTCATAAAAGGCTCAGGCTTGGCTGCGATGGTAGCGGCTATTGGGGCAAGCATCCCTTTCGCACGTTTTATGCCAGGTGGCTTGATTCCTGCGGCGCTTGCACAAAGTGACGAGGCATTTTCGATCCCAGGGAAGTCCGGGCTTACATTGTTAAATGACCGTCCCATCAATGCCGAAACGCCAGCGCATTTATTGGATGATCCAGTCACACCAGCGTCACGTTTGTTCGTTCGCAATAACGGCATTCCGCCATCTACTTGGGATATCGATCCGCTCGAGTGGAAAATCAGTATCGAAGGCGAAGCGTGCGAACGTCCGACCGTGCTCACGCTGGACGAACTTCAGAAGCGCTACAAACAGCACACTCTGCAATTACAGATAGAGTGCGGGGGCAACGGCAGATCGGAATTCAATCCGCCGGCGAAAGGCAACCAATGGACGACGGGCGCCATCGGTTGCCCCGAATGGACGGGCGTCCGATTACGAGACATTCTTGAAGACTGCGGTGTTTCTGACAATGCAGTCTATGTCGCCTATGAAGCGGCCGACTTGCATCTTTCCGGCGACCCCACCAAGCGGCCAATCTCGCGCGGTGTGCCGGTGCAAAAAGCATTGGAGAAAGAATCGATGATTGTCTGGGCGATGAATGGCGAGCCGCTGCCTGAGTTACACGGCTTCCCGGTTCGCATGCTATGTGCCGGCTGGCCCGCGTCTGTTAGTGGAAAATGGCTTACCCGCATTTTGATTCGGGACCGCATTCACGACGGTGCGAAAATGACGGGACAGTCGTATCGAGTACCGTGCAAATCGGTTGCGCCGGGTACGTCCGTCGCTGATGAAGACATGTGCATTATCGAGTCCATGCCGGTGAAATCATTAATTACGTTTCCGAAGTCCGGTATCGAGTCCAGCGTCGCGAAGCCGCTTCAGGTTCGAGGTCATGCTTGGGCCGGCGATAATAGAATAAAGGCAGTGCACATCTCTATCGATTTCGGCAGCACTTGGCAAAAGGCCAAACTTAAGAAGGCAGTGAATCGCCTCGCTTGGCAGCATTTCACGGCAACTGCCGACTTTCCGGAGCCCGGGTATTACGAGATTTGGGCTCGTGCGACTGACGATGCCGGCCGAGCACAGCCTATGCTACTGCCGGGCTGGAACCCGCGCGGTTATCTCAATAACGCGTGCCACCGAATAGCGGTCATGGTAACGGCGTGAGAGTGCCTTTTGGTTTCGTAGTGCTGCTCTTGTCAGCTGAGTTGAACGCCACTGACATTGATAATTCCTCAGGTCTCATCAAGAGTCCGGGTTGGGAGCAGGTTCGAGCGCACTGCGGGGGTTGCCATTCACATGCATTGGTGACCAGCCAACGGGCCGACCGAAATACCTGGCTGGATATCATCCGTTGGATGCAGGAAACACAGAATCTGTGGCTGTTTCAGCCAGAGGTAGAGGCACAAATCCTTGATTACCTTGCAGCAAACTATCCGCCACAGCCGAATCGGCGTCGTGCGCCCATTCCGCCCAGCCTGATGCCCAGGAACATGGACAAGGTTCAGTAGCGGTTCAGGCGCGCCAATCTAATCTGTTAATCCACTATATGGGCTATCATAGCCTCTATTCGTGGTCCACAGTTTGGCAAGCGCGCCAGCTCACAGGGAGCATATGATGAAGAGCTTTAGTAAATCTATTCGAGCGGGCAGCATGTTACTAATGCTTTTATTTGCCGGTTTGGTATTAGCGGCATCTGCGGACAAGCTCAACCGCGAGTCAGACAAAACACTTGAGGTATTTCGGGGCGAAGTAAACGGGGCGCAGCTTTTTCTTGACCAGGCGGTTGGCTACCTCGTGTTTCCGCGCGTCATCAAAGTCGGCGCCGTGATCGGTGGTGAAACTGGTGAGGGTGTATTGCGCGTTGATGGACAGACAATCGAATATTATCGAGTGTCTGCCGGCTCGATCGGTTTTCAGTTGGGTGTGCAGGCAAAATCAATTGTAATTGCGTTCATGACCAAGCAATCCCTACAGAAGTTCCGTGTCTCGGGTGGATGGAAAGTGGGTATTGACGGCTCTGTAACGCTGATCGATCTGGGTATTGGCAAGACGATTGACAGCCAGAATATTAAGGATCCAGTGGTCGGATTTATTTTTGGGTCGAAGGGTTTGATGTACAGCCTTACGCTTGAAGGGTCCAAGTTCACCAAACTCGATAAGTCCTGAACAAGTCATGGCTAATGGTCGTTCGTGCAGATGCGTCCGGTGCTATGAATAGCAAGAATGATTAATGCAAATGTGGAGATAGTCCGAGTCATTGTTCTACTTCTTCCGTGATCTTACCCTGTTGCTCAGCGCGCGCAGCAAATCCGTCTTGCCACGTTGATCTGTGTGTCGCCGGCGTAATTCGCACCGCCGTGACCTTGTACTCCGGACAGTTTGTCGCCCAATCGCTATATTCAGTCGTTACTACATTGGCACCGGTCTCAGGATTATGGAAGGTCGTATAGACGACACCTGGCTTGACGCGGTTAGTGATCGTCGCTCGTAACGTAATGTCACCCTTTCGGCTGACCATTGACACGAGCTCACCCTCTCTGACGCCTGTCGCCTCTGCGTCGGATGGGTGTACTTCAAGGACGTCTTCGGAATGCCAAACGTTGTTCTTGGTACGACGGGTTTGTGCGCCCACGTTGTATTGAGAAAGGATGCGGCCGGTTGTCAGTAGTAATGGGAATTTTCGATTGGTCTTTTCTTCGGTTGGAACGTAATCAGTTTCGATGAAGAGGCCCTTGCCGCGGACAAAATGATCGATGTGCATAACCGGTGTGCCTTCCGGCGCGGCTTCATTGCATGGCCACTGCACACTACCAATGTCAT
>Ga0308019_10000160_pt1 | contig 41441 bp, 27 predicted proteins | sample Neamet284_FD_203135 | JGI IMG/M metagenome (GOLD analysis project Ga0308019, IMG submission 203135) | Marine microbial communities from water near the shore, Antarctic Ocean - #284 | ecosystem: Environmental > Aquatic > Marine > Unclassified | place: Southern Ocean | collected 2014-10-01
TTCGGAATTATCAAGAGGAAACGCATCTGAATTGTCCCCCACTCCATCAGAATCGGTATCAATAGTTTCGGAATTATCAAGAGGAAACACATCTGAATTATCTCCTACTCCATCAAAGTCGGAATCAGACCATTCAGAAGAATCATCAGGGAAATAATCAATTCCATCATTATAACCATCACCATCAGAGTCACTATTAGGATCACAAATATCACTCCAAATATTCTCTATAAAGCTCATATTATCAATAAATGGATTACGGTTCCCTTGTATTGCGTATATACCGTTATTCCTCTCGACCTCAATTATCGATACAGGGTCTTGTATATGCCAAGTATAAAGTACACATAATTCACCTAGGTATCCTGTATCTACTGACGGCTGTGTAGATATATTAACTAAAGTCAGGTTAGGTTCGTAGCCATACCCGTTATACCTCACATCCATGTAAAAAACTGAACGTGCAGCGTCACCTTTCGTGTCATCTGCTGGCTCCCAGAATTCAGAGGATACATCACACTCGACACATTCCCAATGTGAATTATCAGCATTACCGAAATCCTTGTCACTACGCGCTGAATTCACAGTATTGTCAACTGGCCTTAGAGCATGTAAGTCAGTACCAGCAACCTTAGTCATACTAGTTCCAAAATCACCATGAGATTTCGGCCATACATGTTCCCTATTCCATGATTGACTAGTACAATCATTACCATCACCACAAGTATCATTCTCAGATTGTGATCTTTGCATGTAAAAGAGCGTCACATTAGCAGAGTTTATGGGATCTTGATCAATATCTCTTAGATGGTCCCATACTGAGCTATAACTTATAACAGTATGATTACGAATTATATTGTATATTCCCTCATGTAATTGTTCGCCCTGTAAACTTCCAATACCATCATAATATTCATCGTAAAGATACGTATCATATCTTAAATTATCATTTTTTAAATAGTTTAACTGAGTATTGAAAGAAATACTGCTAAACATACTGAGTAATAACATGAAAGTCACAAATCCAGTAACAAAGAAACGAACACGCACAAACATCCCTAAGAGTCTCCATCAATAATATTCTCCTTATTATTTACATCTGTATATAACCATTAGGTGACAAATGTGGCATTAAGTAGGCACTGTAACACTTATCTCCTGTATCCTTTCGTGTAAGTATAGAGAGTGCCTACTATGACCATGGAAAAAGAAGGGATAAATAAAGCAACAATAATGTTAGTAATCGGAATTATGTTGATTGGAGTGAATGCAACAATAGTCACATCAACATTTGATGGATTAATATCTGATGGTATGGCAGCGAATGTTGAAGATGCATATACACAAGAAAATCTGATTGATGATGATTGGAGTGAATCTACATATGAAAAGGTCTATTTCGGCTATAATTTGACTGATGTTGATGCTCTATCAAGTGAAGATCCCTCTGATGCTTATACTAAGGTAGGACCATGGATATACAATGTGACATCACATAAAGAACTCTTAGATTGGAATGACGAAGATGGAACAATGACTTATTCTGAATATGAAGTATTTGATTGGTGTGGAGACTGTACATGGGAAGACAGAGATGGAAGCATGGGTCCAGTCGGACAAATCTATGACTCTGTACCTGGAACAAATGATTTCAGAAATGTCAACATCTTGTGGATGGCAGAAAGTATTGGAGCAATTGGTCCAGTAGGTTTCGAATATGGAGAACCTTTTGCTAAGGCAGGTTTTGCAACCGAAATGATGACTTTGGAACTTTCAAGTAAAGCACCTAGTATTTGGTCAGCAGAAGATATCTCAGGTAATATCGCAGCAGCATCTAACGGTATGCAATCTCAAGGTATGGATGCAGCTTCAGCAAATGCTGCAGCACCTGCATACGTAATGACCGGGGCATACGCACAATGGAACGCATCTTCAAGTGCTGGAGTTATGGAGCCTGATTTCACAACATTCGCTGATATAATTATGACCGAAGCTAGAGAACCAACAACAGGTATGTGCATAGCACTTACTTGCGATTACGGCCCTATGCTAGTAGCAGGAATGGGTGCACCTAGCGAAATTACCACTCCACTCCGTGCATCTTTGTACGGCTATAGTGACGTCTCAGAACTTGAAATGACACATATCGACTGGGCTGTTTACGCACTAGCGGGTTCTACCTTCTTAGCAAATGGTGGTGGTGCTGATGTTACAACTACTGACAATAACAGAGAAAGACTGCAGGAAGTTAGTGGAGTAGATGTCGCAAATCCTGAAGTATTAGATTTCCTTCTCTTTGGAATAAATGAAGATGGACTAGCTCAAGGTCTTATTCAAGAAACAGACTTCCAGGGATTGCCATTGAATGGAAATATACTATTCTTACTTGGTGCTCAATCTAATGCTTTTGATACCATGAGTACTTACGGAGTAGGATTATCACAACTTCTTGGGTTAGCAGATTGGGCTGGTGCTTGGATAGGTATGGTGGGAGTTCCTGCAGAATTCCCATTGATACTTGTAGGTGATACAGGAACAATGAACGCAAATGATTGGTGGATAGCATCATTCGGTGGAGAAGAACCTCTTGCAGGAGGATATATTCCTCTTGGTCTAAACATGGGAGAATGGGAAGGACAAATTGACATGTCAGAAGAAGATGTGAAAAATTTACTATATGATAGTCCATATGCACTCGCTACAACTGGTTTCGGATCGGAGTTCATGTATGGTGAGGCTACTGGAAAGACGCTCCCTCAAGGAACTGATGGACCAGAAGCAGGTGGTACAGTATCAGATTGGAATGATGAATACGTAGCAAATTTATATGGAATAAGCGTTTTAGAAGCTCAAGCAGTTAGAAATTATATATCTAATTTCATGGTAGATGTCGTAGTACCTACTTTACTAACATTCCAAACAGGTGCTCAAGCCTACACTACTCAGACAGTTGACCAATGGCTGTTTGGAGCTTGTGATGCAGTACTAGAATTCCAATATGGGTCTGTTGCTTGCTACTCAAGTCTAGAAACTAACAAAACATACTATGGATCGATGTCTGAAGATTTCCCTGAAGGTATATCGACTGGAGATGATTCAGCATATGTAATGAGCATTCAAGGAGATACAATAGGTCAAAGATTAATGCAAGGATATGTTAATACTGATGGCGATGGACTCTGTGATTTCGATTATACAGCAAATGGCATATACCTTGGTGAAGATATTGAATGTACTGACGGACAGGTCTACGGTATGACTGAATTCCTAACTTGGAGAGCGCCTGCAAAAGATGCAGCGAATTTCGGACTTATGGAAGAGGCTGTAGGTTCGAGTGTTGATTATGCAGTATTAGCAGGTTCAATCGGAGCTATTGGTGATGCTGAGAATTCATTCAAGTACAATCTTGGAGGTTATGCTGTAGCAAACACAATAGTAGGTGATGAAGTAGAATTCAAAGGAATACCTATGGTTGAACATAGTATAGTTCTTGATGCAACTGAACATAATATTCAATCAAAACTGATTCCGACAAGCTTGACACCAATTTCTGTGACACCAGGGGTATTAGGATTATACTTTAATGGAAATGTAGATTTCAAAGTTGAACCTAATACTAATGCAGTGATGTATGGCCATGGTACACTACAATTCATGCTAGATATCAGAGGATTAGGCTATGATAGCCCTGATTTGAGCGAGGGAGCTACTGATGCTTATCCTGTTTTCGAGATCGCAATTCATAGTGAGATTGATGACGAGGGTGCTGAAGGAGTCAGAGGTGCGACAGACAGTTTAGGGATAATGGGATTCACTAACTTTGATGCACCTGCACCAATTAGTTATCTGAATATTGTTCAATTGGTTATGTACTTAGTAGGATTTGGCCTAGCTGTTCGTGGAGGAATGAATATGGCCTCCAAAAACAGTGAAGAATAAGAGATTTAGTTCATTCTAACTTCTATTCTTTAACGCGAAGGGTTCAACCCTTACTGCCTTAGCCCTCTGACATAAGGGGGAGCATGTGTGAGATTGAGATATATCGACCGTATTCGAGCTATTGCTATACTCTGTATGGTTCAAGTACACACCGCAGCAATTATTCCACCAGAGGGGATATCAGTTGACCATCCGATAGCATTTGTATCCGCAGCAATCGGAGGGATGGCTGCACCAATGTTTGTTACAATTTCAGGGTGGGGGATATATCGTAGCGCAAAAAGAAGAAATGATTCAGAGGACAATGATATATCTGCATGGATATACTGGATATTCCCACGTGTAATTATTCTAAGTTTGTGTCAATTATTAGTTAACTCTGCACTCTTATTGGAGAGAGGAGGGAGATTTGAATGGATGACCCCCGGAGTACTAACATTACTAGCAATAGCATCTATTTTAGGACCAATATTAGTACATCTACCAAAAGAAAAAAGAATATTATCTCTAATCATATTGATATTCTCTCCATTAATGATTGGAGATCTGAATGGCATTGATTTGAATTGGCTAGAAAGAGTAGCATCAAACGGATTAGGTGAATGGTTCGAGAGACTATTACTAAATGGAACATATCCAGCATTACCTTGGTTAGCGTTTATAGTCCTGGGTAGCCTAATAGATGACCATAGTGATAATTTAAATAATCAAGATAGGGTGATTAAATTCGGTTTAGTAATAATTGGAATTAGTATGATTTATTCATTTTATGAAGATATACCATGGGCCCTTACAGAAGGAAATGCTATCCTAACGTTTTTCCCAGCAAATACAATTTTTATATTCACCTCAGGTATATTCGTAGTAATTTTATTCGGAATATTAGAAGGAAATGAAAAATCAGGAGGAGAACCAAAGGGAGGACAAAAACTCTCATGGCTGGAACCTGCAGGGAGATTATCACTAACAATATATGTGATGCACTTCCTATTACTAGGAATTGTAGCATATGAAATGCAAAATCAACCACGGCTAGAACTTTATACTGCGTTTTTATTGACTATTGTTCATACCTCGATTTGGATTCCTTTAGCTGTATTGCATGAGAAATATATCCCTAAAATCTCTTTTGAAGAATTGCTAAGAAGATTCAATTGATATCTAACCTACATCTGTATCCAACTTATTGGTCCGAACCAAACTGAACCTTCTTCATTCGATGCTTGAAGTCTTCCGTAATATGTGGTTCCTTCAATAAGTCCTGTTAAAGTTTCTGAGTAATTACCAACCGAAGTACCCCCCCAATATGCACTATTTGTCCAACCTAAAGTTTGGTTACCAATATCAGTAGACCCGTAATGAAATGTCAAAGAAGTGTTAGTACCGTTATCATAAGTTTCCCAAGATATGGAAACAGTGTTCTCAGTATTATCTTGAGTCCCTAAACCCCTAATTATTGCGTCATATACAAAGAAATCACCCCTAAGTGGGTCACTTACCCAGATTGGTAAATGATCAAGAGAGTCATAGGTATCCTGAGTTAAGGGGAAACCCCATGCTGCATGATAAGGAGCAAGATTGTACCCTGTAGTATTTGATAGATGCATTACCCAATAGTTGAACTCTTCAATATCGCCACTAGGTATCTCGTTGGTTGGTAATGTGTAATAGATACTCAAGGTATCAGTTATCACATCCCAACCCCATTCTTCTTTGATTACCAAAAAAGTATCTAAAGCAATCCATACTGACCAATCAGAGATATTTGAGCCACTCTCAAAATAATTTCTATCAGGATTTGCAGGACGTGGATTTGGAGGGTCAACAAGTTCTTCCATAAGGTATACACTAGCAAAATTACACCCTGTCTCAGTCATCCCGGGCAAAGTCGATGCCATCCATTGATGATTATGGCCGAGTTCATGAAACATCCCCCAATCACCATTTTCACTCATATGAGTATAATTAACCACATCTGGAACGCTTAGATCATGAGCCATGAATGGATAACCAGAATGCATCCAACCAGCAGATATCTGAACATCAAATACTGCTCTCTCAACCCTTGACCAAGGTTCAAAACCATAGAGTTGATGTTCCATATTTAGAGCACTATCCCACCAATTCATCAATTGGCTAGGATTATCAAGATTACGTATTTCAGAACTTGGAACTGTCATTATAAAATTATCAGATACTAATTCTGCCCATGGAGCAGGATTCTCTTTCTCCGAATAAAGCCATTCAAAATCTGAAGTTTCACCTAATACAAACATTGGTGCCCTAATTCCTCCAGAAATGGTTATTTGTAAATCTCCAAATTCAGAACCAGCAGGTATTGAAGCATAGATTGGCCCACCAAAAGAATTGGCAACTTGAGTAGTAGTATTTTCAATTGCCCAATATCTATAAATTTTCGAATGACGTTTGATGGTATCTTTATCCCATAAACTATCTGTATGTGCACCTATCAATATACTAAAGCCTAACTCAGAAGTTTCTTGATTGACAGAAATTGTGATGACTTCCCCCGGAGGAGCATACAATCCAGTTGACATTCTCAAATTCGAACGAGCTCCCGAATAACCGAAATCACTAGGCAATCCTGATTGATTACCATCGATATTAACAGTACGAGTTATTCGAGTAGCATTGGATGACACTGAACCTGGAAACTCAACATGACTAGGATGTACTGGAAGTTCATCAGCAGGAAGATTCTGCGTCAAGGATTCTTCTAATCTTAGTATAATATCAGACACAGGATCTGCACCTAAATCATGACCTGTTGAACTCCAAAGAGTACTATATGGTATAACAGTCCAGCCTGTTGAGTTAACTAAATCCCTAAGTGGAGTCCAGAACTCGATAAAGTCAAGAGTTAGCATTTGAGTGCAATCAGAAATTGAAGAATAAGCAATAGTTGCATCTTCGTTGGATAATTCAATGCCATCTATACGATCTGCTAACACTGCTTCTATTGCATTATGAGGCGTATAAAGAGTATCAGGTAATTCAAAATTAACCTGATTATAACCAAATGTGCTTGAGACGATTAGTCCCGTGGTTTTGGAAATTTTATTACCTGGATAATTATGAGCAACATCACTATTCGAATATGACCAATACCAAGAATGACCACCCATTATTAATCCGCCACCATCTAGCAAAAAATCTTCTATTGCAGAATTATCGTCGTCATCATGACCATTCCAAAATTCATCTATAAGGCAGTTTATTTCAGAAAGATCATCCGGAGTAACCGAGAGATGTACATCATAGCCTGCATTTCTTAAATCATCTTCCCAATCATCGAAACCGGCACCATATGCAAGGCCGATACTAGATGATGGCCCACAAGCCCATTCTACAGCACGTAGTGTGAACTCATGATCCTGGGTCACCCAACTTTCATGACCATATCCAACTATTTTCCCTCGGCCTACGTGACCACCAGAAACTACAGTATTATCATTTGAATCTCTACCCAAAGGAAATGACCATTTACCAATTGGTAGAATAAGTGAAGAATATCCACCCCAATCAGAATCCTCTAAACCATATAATAATTCATTTTGATCTGCTCGTAAATCATGGACTGCTATCCAAATATTAAGTCCAACCGCACCTCCAGTATTATTAGCCCATATCATATATTCTTGCCAATCTGTCCGATAATCTGGAACCCCTAAGATTGTACCATTATCAAGTAAATTAAGTCCAGATGGTAACGCTGGATATACTTCCCAAGTATCTATGGAAGGCCCATTATTCGTAACTGGAATTAATACACTAGAATTAGAGCGTAATGCATACTGAGATTCAGGCCAGTATATCTCATCTGGAGGTAGGCTACTCACGCTAATAATTAGTTGAGTCATCGTATATCCTCCCGAATTATTTGCCCAAATTTGGTAAGTAGAAGATTCTTGAATAGCAATAGCAATGCCTGAGATTTCACCATTCTGATTATTAAAAATAATACCAGAGGGGAGACTAGGATAGATTTCCCATTTATCTGGTGTTCCACCAGACCAAGTGGGAATCAGATTAGTAATATTTTCATCAATAGTTAATTCTAGTACATATGGATCATAACGAATATTATTTGGAGAGATATCATTAACTGAAATAAGAATAGTTGTTGTAATTGAACCACCAGTATTTGCCGCAGTTATGTAATGTTCCTTTATTGGATGCAACTCAGAGGGAGACCCTAGTATCGAACCATCTTCTAGATTGAATACAATACCTTCTGGTAATGGTGGCTCAATAGTCCATTGTATTATTTCACCTCCATCGAGAGTTGGTATTTCATCAATTGATTCACCAAGAAGCCACTGAAATGGGTGACCAGAGTAATATAGATTCTCAGGTGCCTGATGAGTAGTTATTATTCGAAAAATTGTTGAAACAGAACCGCCAGAGTTAGATGCTATAATGGTGTGATTAGTATCGCCCAATTGCTGGGCTATACCAGATATTTCACCTGAATCATAAATCTCTAAACCATTGGGTAAATTTGGTATAACCTCCCAATTATCTACTAAACCATGAGAAACATTAGGTTTACTAATCCCACATGATTTGGAAAGTGTACAGAAAATTGTGCTATCTAAATAATTAATGGAACCGGGAGGTGGAGGCAAAATCTGTATATCAATAATAAATATACTAGAACCTACGACATTAGTACCTATTATTGTATAACTAGTAGATATTGATTCTATTTCAGGTGTTCCAGAAATAACACCACTCTCGGAATCAAGATTCAAACCATCTGGCAATCTTGGGTTCACGAGCCAATTTTGAGGACCATCTCCTGTAAAACTAGGTGTCAAGGACTGAATAGTTGTTCCAACTGTCAATAATAATAATTCTTCACCATAATCTAGATTTGAAGGAGATTGCATTAATCTACAATACTCACCAGTAAATATCTCATTAAAGAAACAATCATCTTCAGTTACTCCACCTATATCGCAACTAGAGTTATTTGGTTCTAGTTCACAGTTGATTTCTTCGGATTTAGAGTCTTCACCCCCTAAAATTGATAAACAACCAGGACTTAAAATGAGGAAAGTCAGCAATAAAGCAATTGATTTGATTGACCTCATACTATTGGTACGAAAGATTTCTTCATAAAGTATATGCATAATATATTCAATTGGAAATAGGTTGATTATTCTAATCCTGGATAAGCAGGTCCCGGTTCAAAACAATACTTCACAGTCTGATAAGCGGACTTAAATTCCTTAACATCAGATTTGATTTGCGAGGGGTCTTCGTCTTTGATTAGAGCCCGAGAAAAGAATGTGGCAACATCTTTCATATCATCAGCACCCATTCCTAGCCGAGTTAATTCAGGAACTCCAAGTCTGAGACCACTGGGGTTCATTGCCTTAGTATCTCCAGGAAGCATGTTCATGTTAGTTATAATCCCCGACATCTCAAGCTTCTCAGCTGCTCTTCGACCTGCGCCAGAATCTATCTCGCCATGACGAGTTAATACCTGGTGGCTAGCAGTATATCCTCTATCTTCTGCAAGAACATCAAAACCCTCTGATGCAAGAGCAGATGCTAAGGCTTTAGCGTTAGATACAATGTCCTTGGCATAATCTAATCCAAATTCTTCGAACTCTGCCAGAGCAACTACCTTTCCAGCTACATGATGGAGATGATATGATGAACAGGTACCAGGGAAAATAGAATTATTTAATTTGCGATGAAATTTATCATCAGAAGAATCAGAGAGAACAAAACCACCTTGTGGTCCCGGGAACGTTTTGTGACTACTACCAGTCATGACATCGGCACCCTCTCTTAATGGATCTTGAAATTGACCTCCTGCAATCAAACCTAATACATGAGCACCATCATACATTACCTTAGCACCAACTTCATGAGCAGCATCTGCAAGTTCTTTCAGAGGAGTAGGGAATAAAAATACGGATTGACCAAATAATGCGAGGCTAGGTTTAGTTTCTCTAATTATTTTCAGTGATGCATCGATATCTGGTTCCATTCGGTCAATATCCCAAGGATAAGTCACTAGACTCAACCCTCGAACCCCTACTGCACCCATTCTTGCATGAGATATATGTCCACCATCCGCTGTTGAAACTGCAGTTATTGTTTCACCAGGTTTGGCCAGAGCTTTCAAAGCAGCCATATTTGATACCGTTCCCGACGTCGATTGAATATTAGTAAAATTACAATTAAAGACGCGTTTAGCAGACTCTATACCTAATGATTCGATAGTATCAAAATCATCACATCCTTGATAATATCTCTTACCTGGTAAACCCTCTGCATACCTACCATGAAGATCTGAATTTACTGCAGCTGCAACTAAAGGAGAGATTATATTTTCACTAGCAATCAGAGGTAAACTATCACGATAATGTCTACCTGATGATTTAACTGATTCGAGAATTTTAGTCGCTTGAGATCTTGGGCCCATGGTGTTTCATAGAGGCTAGGTCAAAGAGTTTAGCGGAACAAAGTTCTCCTGATAAAAATAATAATATCTTAATTACTATAATTAAAATTTAAAAAATAAGGAATATTAGTCATTCATGAGTGAAATACAATAACTAGTAATCCTGCGCAAAGATGTATGACCTCTAAACAACGACTATCCATGATCTTAGTACTTTTACTAGTACTTTCAGTTTCTGAAACAACATTTGGATACAGCGGAGGAAAAACTGGTTCGACCACATCCGGATGTGGATGCCATGGAGGAAGTGGTGGTATTACTCCCACATTATCTGGCCTTCCAAGCTCAGGATATGAAGAAACTACTGCGTATACCTTGAACATAGGGGGGACAGGAGGACCTTCAGGGACTAAAGGAGGATTCAATCTAGATGCAAACCTAGGTTCATGGTCAAACCCTGGAACTAATGCTAAATTACAAAGCGGTGAAGTCACTCATTCAAATTCAAATTCGAGAAGTTGGAGTGTGACTTGGACATCACCGACAAATGGTTCAGGAACGGCTACATTCTCTCTAGCAGTTAATTTTGCTAATGGCAATGGAGGTACTTCAGGAGATGATTGGGCTACAAACACCTGGACTCTTGACCAAGAAATCATATCAAATGGAGATAGTGATGGAGATGGATGGTCCGATGCAGATGAATCATCATGTGGAACTGATTCATCGGATAATTCATCAATACCAACTGATACTGATTCAGATGGCATTTGTGATCCTGTCGATACAGATGATGATGGAGATGGTTGGTCCGACTTAGATGAGGTTGCATGTGGAACAGAAAGTAACAACTCAACATCAATTCCAGTCGATACTGACGATGATGGATCTTGTAATTCTATCGATACAGATGATGATGGAGATGGTTGGTTAGATGATGATGAAATTAACTGTGGTACAAACTCGACTGATTCTTCATCCGTACCCTTAGATAATGATAATGATGGATTATGTGACATCATGGATCCAGATGATGATAATGATTCATGGTCTGATGAAGATGAAATATCATGCGGTACGGATAGTAATAATTCAACATCAATCCCACTAGATACAGATGGAGACCGTAGTTGTAATATTATTGATGAAGACGATGATAATGATGGATGGTCTGATATTGATGAAACACTTTGTGGAACTGATTCTATTGATAATTCATCAATACCAATTGATACCGATTTAGATGGAGTTTGCAACTCATTAGATGATGATGATGATAATGACGGATGGTTAGATGATGATGAAACACTTTGTGGAACAAACTCTACTGATCCATCAGATATCCCATTAGATACCGATATGGACACATTATGTGATATCATAGATGATGATGATGATAATGACGGCTATTTAGATGATAATGACACATTCCCTCTAGATGCCAATGAATGGCAAGACTTTGATAATGATGGAAGAGGAGATAATTCAGATTTTGATGACGATGACGATACTTGGGATGATTCAGATGAGGATGCATGCAACAGTGACCCTCTAAATGCCTCTTCAATACCTTTGGATACTGATAATGACCATGTATGTAATTTATTTGATGATGATGATGATGGAGACGGAGTTGTAGATGAATTTGATGCATTTCCGTTGGATGTAAATGAATCCTCCGATTATGATTTAGATGGTATAGGAGACAATGGAGATAATGATGATGACAATGACAACTGGTCAGATTTAGATGAAGTTATTTGTGGCTCGGAAGAGATGAATCAAAACTCTACACCTGATGATTTAGACATGGATATGATATGTGACATCATGGATTCAGATGATGACAATGACAATGTAGAAGATACACAAGATGCTTTTCCAAGAGATTCTAATGAATGGACTGACTTTGATAATGATACAATTGGGGATAATGCAGATACAGATGATGATAACGACAATTGGTCAGATTTAGATGAGGATTCATGTATGACTGATTCACTAAACTACAGTTCAACGCCAATAGATTCTGATTTAGATAATCAATGTGACTATATTGATGAGGATGACGATAATGACGGATTCAATGATTTAGATGACGCCTTCACACTAGATCCAACGGAACACTCTGATCTAGACGGTGATCAAATAGGAGATAATGCAGATACAGATAGAGATGGAGATGATGTCGATAACGATCTAGATGTGTTCCCTGATGATTCATCAGAATCATTAGATAATGATGGTGATCAATTAGGAGATAATGCGGATATAGATGATGATAACGATGGTTGGACTGATTTAGAAGAGATTGAATTAGGATATAACCCCTTTAACCCAGATGATTTCCCTCTTGATACTGATGATGATGGATTAGAAAATAAAATAGATGAGGATGATGATGGAGATAACTATAGTGATGAGATAGAAAACTCTTGCCAAACGGATCCATTGAATTCTGATTCATCACCTAATGATTTTGATAATGATGGCACATGTGATTATCTAGACTTAGATGATGATAACGATGGTGCCACTGATGAGAATGATGATTTCCCATTTGATTTCTTCGAATATTCGGATATTGATTCTGATGGCATTGGAAACAATGCTGATGATGATGATGATGGTGACGGGTGGACTGATTACCAAGAAAATAATTGTATATCTAATTCTCAGGACTTTGAGAGTGTCCCCAACGATTCAGATAGCGATGGTATTTGTGACCAAATGGAATCAGAAGAATCAGCAGGATTACCTGGTTTTGGGATGATTTCAGCTATTACTATGATTGCTTTCGCAGCTTTCGCACGAAGAGAATGATGGCGCCGACAGCAGGACTCGAACCTGCGACCTGTGGATTAACAGTCCACCGCTCCACCAACTAAGCTATGTCGGCCTAACCCTGCCGCCTGCTCTATCATTCATCAATTAATCGGAAGCAAAAACACCTTCATCAATCAATAATTTCTTCTTGGTAGCGATTCCACCTTCTCCACTATATCCACCTAAACCCCCATCAGACCTTACTACTCTATGACAAGGAATAGTTGGAGGATAGGGATTTCTAGCACAAGCATTGGCTACTGCTCGCGAAGATTTAGGATGACCTATGGTTTGAGCAATTTGCTTATATGTTCTAATTTCACCATAAGGTATTTTTTTCAGTTCTAACCAAACCTTGATCTGAAATTCAGTACCTAATAGTTGGATAGGGTTCACTCCCATTCAATAGTACCAGGAGGTTTGTGAGTTATATCATAAACAACACGATTTACTTGGCCTTTTAGAGCATTTGTTATTTCAGTACTAATCGAAGCCAATACTTCATGAGGGATAGGGGAAAACTTAGCACTCATTCCATCAATACTAGTAACTGCTCTAACAACTACTGTTTCACCATGAACTCTTGCATCTCCATGAACACCTACTGAGCGGACAGGTAACAATGCTGCAAAATATTGCCAAGGTAAATCACATTTGTTTGCTGCAGCAGCCTCTTGAAGCCTTTTTTCAACAATATGACAAGCCTCTCTACATGCTTCGACTCTAGTTTCTGTTAAATCACCTAAAACTCTAACCGCTAAACCTGGACCAGGAAAAGGTTGACGTTCACTAGATTTAAGATTGAGTTCTCTAGCTATAGCCCTCACTTCATCTTTGTAAAATTCTCTGAGTGGTTCAACAATTTCTAAATCAACATCTTCTGGAAGACCGCCTACATTATGGTGAGATTTAATGACATCACGTTCTCCGCCACCGGATTCAATCCAATCTGGAGCGATAGTACCCTGAATTAGAAACTTAGCACCACATAACTTCTGTTCTTCTTCAAATACTCGAATAAATTGCTCACCAATAACTTTCCTTTTTTCTTCAGGATCGGTAACACCTTCCAAATTTGAAAAAAATCTTTTGGAAGCATTGACGATTTTCAGAGTAATTCCCATCTCTGCAAACATTTCTGCGACCTCCTCGCTCTCATTTTTCCTCATAAATCCAGTATCAACATATACACAATGAAGTAAACTACCAACTGCACGGTGTGCTAATACTGCAGCTACAGAAGAATCTATTCCACCTGAACAAGCAATTATTGCAGTATCATTAACTTCACTTTGTAATTTATCAATCGCTTCATCAACTAACATTTGAGTCTGCATGAAAATTATTCACCTCGGAGGGATTCATCGTCCGAAATAACCTTAGCAGTTTTCATAGCTCTCCAAGCATCATATTGGCGCGCTAAATCAGTATCTACTAGAGCAAGCATCTGTACTGCCAAAGCTCCAGCATTATCTCCACGATCTACACCAACTGTAGCAACAGGTATACCTGGAGGCATTTGAACAATAGAAAGAAGACTATCCAGAGGGACTTTCCCCCCTACTGGAACTCCAATAACTGGAAGAGTAGTCATAGATGCTATTACTCCTGGCAATGCTGCTGCCATACCTGCCATTCCTATGAAAATACGACAACCAGATTCGATTGAAGATTCCACGACTGATTCAAGATACTTAGGAGCCCGATGAGCTGAGGCGACTCTAACTTGATGCGATACAGAAAACTCATTAAGAACTGAAACACACTTTTCGGCTATAGGCAAATCAGATTTTGAACCTAATATGATACAAACGTCCATGTCCCTCGGATATGAAGACGGTTCAAATGCCTGCCGTTGTCAAGATTAGAAAAATAATCACTCATCTTCTAATGTTTGGATAAAGTTCAGTGGCCAAGATTCTCCTGAGATTAACAATGGGGGTTGATTAAGAAGACTGTCGAATTTGATGTGTTTTACAAAGTTAGTATTGAATGGATCATGTATTATTCGACCTCTATAGACCATACTAAAGGCAATGAATTTACTGTCTTTGAAAGTTAAACCTGTAAGTTCTGCAGAATAAAATTCTGAATCCATAGACCAAGAGGCAAGTAGACTATTTCGAAACTTCTTGGTTGATAATATCCATCCTTCATTGAATATATTTTCAGAAAAATCAGTAGAAGATATAGGTAATAACCACCTTGAAGAATTAACTGACAAAGAATCACTGATATTACATATGGTTTTGAACCAAGAATATGAAAAAAAGATATATCCAATCCAACCTAATAGTGGATTAATAGCAATATGCAATACAAAGAATACTATTCCTAGAGTAAATGAGATAAATTCTAATGGAAATAAATTTATACCTTCACTGTTAGAATTAGAATACCATGAAAATGGAAATAGTAATAAAAACCATGAAATTGAAAAAAATGAAATTGCAAGATTTTGGTCATCTATAGGAGTTTGATTAGGAAATAATAGTGGAATAACACTCGCAATTATAAAAAATAATGACCACGCTGAAGTGAATAGAATTTGAGGAGCAACGGGTTGTAATCTTTGCCTTATCCATCCATGTCCACCAATTTCAGGAGTTGTTGTAATCCAAGTCATAGGGGGAGATTCATCACCCTTCCTAACTAACCTTTCATTAACTCCTGAATTAGGCCACCAGAGTGGATTACCTAACAACCAATCTTGGTCGAGACCTCCCCTCATGTTAATGCGAGGAAGTTATACATCTAGTTTTTTTGCTTCAGAAAAATCATTTGGGTTACCTGGATGTCGAAGTATCAAGTTCCTAGCAGCCCACACCTCGTCAACGCGTCCAACATCAGTTGTATGTGGAGCAGTAATGACAATTTCAGGATCTTCAGTCAAAATTGTAAGGAAGTCATGAGCAAATTGATCAAGAGTTTCCTTCGACTCTGTCTCAGTAGGCTCAATCATCAAACACTCAGGTACTATCATAGGAAAATACAAAGTTGGAGCCATGACACCATAATCTAATAATCGTTTAGCTATATCTTTTCCAGTTATTCCAACTTTATCCTTTAATTGAATCATCGACAAAGTAAATTCATGCATAACAAAATCAGTAGGTGCACCGTCTAAGGGCATTGCATGAATTTTAGACGCTAATTCGGGTTCAGGATTCATGATTTTATATCTTAAATAATTGGCATTCAATACCGCATGTTCAGACATCCTTTCAAGTTCTTTACCATACCTTCGATAAAATGCCCAACAGCGTACAATTGCTCCAGCATTTCCATGCCATTGTTGAACTTTACCAATAGTTTTTTCTGGTGAGATCCAACTATACCAAAAACCATCATCTACGCCTTCAGGATCAGAATCAACAGATTCACGCCTTGATGCTAGAGGAGAGGGGAGATATTTTGCTAAATGTGATTTAACCCCAATAGGGCCACTTCCAGGACCTCCACCACCGTGAGGTTGACTGAAAGTTTTATGGAGATTATAATGAACAGCATCAAAACCCATCATCCCGGGGTCGGTCTTACCAATTATCGCATTAAAATTCGCTCCATCATAATACATCTGACCGCCTGCGGAATGAACTATTTCTGATGCTTGAGCAATTTCTGGCTCAAATACACCAAGAGTTGAAGGATTAGTAATCATCATTGCGGCAGTATCATCGCCTACGACTGATTGTAATGCTTCCAAGTCAATTCTACCATCCTCACCACTTGGAATTTCAATTATTTGATATCCACACATAGAAGCAGATGCAGGATTAGTTCCATGAGCAGAATCCGGAACTATGACTTTGTTCCTATAACTTTCACCTTTTTCACGATGATATTCTTGGATACATCTCATAGCAGTGAATTCCCCTTGTGCACCTGCAACCGGTTGTAAAGTAACTTGGTCCATTCCTGAACATATGGCAAGCATTTCCTGCATCTCATAAAATATAGAGAGAATCCCTTGAATTTGATGTTCGGGCTGTAAAGGATGCATACGATCAATCCCTGGCAAATTAACAATCCTCTCATTAACTCTAGGATTATGTTTCATAGTGCAAGAACCTAGGGGGTAGAAACCCGTATCAATACCAAAATTTCTTCGTGATAGCCAAGTATAATGGCGTACTAATTCTGGTTCACTAGCTCTAGGCCAAGCAGGAGGTCTAATCCTCAACATAGAATTCGGAACGGTATTCTTGATTTCAGAATCAGATAATATCGGTTTGGGCTGAGCCCAACCTGCATTAGATGAACCGTTAAATGCAAAAATATCACTCATTGATTCACCTCCGAAACCCAATCTTCAATAGCCGCAGTGAGAGAAGAAATATCAGATTCACTAGTTCTCTCATCACAACCAATTAACAAACATGAAGACATAGAATCCCACCATTTCCCTAATGGTAAACCTGCCATCACTCCTTTAGAATCGATAAAAGAAACTGCATCTCCTGCATCGCCAGGTAATCTAATAACAAAATCTCTGAAATTATGAGAATTTGGATGTACTAATTCAACACCTTCAATTGAACTTAATGCTCTCTTAGTTACTTCAGTAGTTGCTGCAACTCTCTGTGATAAAACAGTGATTCCATTTGGACCTAATAGAGACATGTGCATTGCACCCATTAAAGCAATCAATGTTTCATTAGAACAAATATTAGATGTTGCTCTATGCCTCCTTATATGCTGCTCTCTTGTTGAAAGAGTAAGAGTAAATGCCAATTTTTCATTAGAATCATAAGTTTGTCCTACAATTCTACCTGGCATCTGCCTGATATATTTTTCACTACAAGCAAAAATACCATAGATAGGACCACCAAAAGTAGGTCCTATTCCAAAGGGTTGACCCTCTCCTACAACAATATCTGCACCCCATTCACCGGGTGGTGAAACAATACCCAGAGATACCGCATCAACACCTACAATCAGAGCTGTGTTTTGACCTATTATCTCCTTTAATTGTAACAAACCTTCATCTAATATCCCAAAAGAATTTGGTTGCTCGACATAAACTGCACAAGAACCATGGGCAATAGATGCTGAATCAATATCTAAATGCCCATTTTGATCATGTTTTAGAATTTTGATACCTATGCCTGCACCTTGTACGTAATTTTCGATAACTGACATTCGATGAGGAGGAATTAATTCAGAGATGTAGATTGTTTCTTTCTGAATTGCTTTTTTATTATGAACCCTAACTGCACAGGTAATTGCTTCAGCAGCAGAAGTAGATGCATCATACATACTTACGTTAGATATAGGTAAACTAACTAATTCTGAAATCATAGTTTGAAATTCCCACATAGCCTGTAGCATGCCTTGACTTACTTCTGCCTGATAAGGAGTGTAGGAAGTCAAAAATTCACCTCTAGTTGCCAACATCCCTACCATAGTTGGAACAAAATTACGAGCCAAACCAGCAGAAAGGAAAGATGGCCTCGAATCAAGATTAATATTTGAACCAAGTAGATGTTGAGCGTCTCTCCAGATTTCTTCTTCAGACTGAGGAGGAGGGAGAGGTAATGGTTCGGTTCTTTTAACAGCATCAGGGATATTAGAAAACAGGTCATCTATCGAATTTAGCCCCATTATTGAGAGCATTTCTTGTTCTCGACCTAAATTTGGTAGTTGGTCCATTCATTCATCTCCGTGCCAGTATGTATGCGAGGAAGTGAAATAATGACTTAATTGTTCGTTGTTGAAAACTATACATTAGACCGATACGCTCTTAGAGTTTAGGAATTAGTCGCGGCACGTTAGAATGAATATTGCCATCACTGCGTCCGACTCTTTTGTTGCCCCATTTATAGTAGAAATGCTTGGTAAAGCAGCCATAATCATACCAGATGAAGCAATTAGTGACCAACTGACTCTAGATGCAATGTTAACTCCTTGTAATGCACTAATACATATTAATTCAAGACCTGTTGAGTCCTCATTCGAAAGAAATGATAGACAAACAAAATTAGAAATGATGAATGCTGCAAGACCAATATTAGATGCTGTTGACAGACATGGAAGCTTACATTTGATAATTATTGGTACATTAAGAGTACACCCCCAATGGGAACCCGGGGAACCATTCTATGGACTGGATTCAACCCTGGCCCCAAGAGATACGGCAGCAGAAGGACAACTGTGGATGGAAGAAAATGCCCTCGACAGAGCCCAGTCAGAACGCCCTGTCAGTGTAATTAGAGCATCAAACGTTCAAGGAGTTCCTCTTTCTGGTCCACCTGGAAATGGAATTTTACATCGATGGGCTAATGAGTGTCAAATGGGATGGATTAACGTTCCAGGAGATGGTTCAAGCCCCAAAGATTTCATCCATGTTGAAGATTTAGTACAAGTTATAGGAGGAATCCTGCAAAATCCACCACTGACTAGAGAGGAAATTGCAGTAGGATCAGGAAAAGGTATCTCAATGCTTGATTTAGCAAATATATATAATTCAAAAACAGGATGTGAAATTGAATTAAATCAACGTGATGATGATGAAGTTTTCGGACTTGTAGATGCCTGGGTACTCGAAGAAAGATTAGGTTTTAGACCTCGAATAAGTCTTGATGAAATGATCGAAGAGGCGTTTGAAGCTGCTCAATGAAGGTCGACAACTAATCTTTTACGAATACCATTCCAATCAGCAATAGATACATTTGACACCATTTCTGAACCAGATAATATCCTACTTGTATCAAATTCTTTTTTGACTCTTACTTCAATGTCGTGAGAATTGGAATTTACAAGTAAAGTTTTACCACCCTTATATTCTTCAGAAACGTCAATTCCAAATGTTCGATCTATGGAACTAACTCTAAAAGATAATTCTAAAGTTTTACCTTTGAAATTTGTTAATAACTCTCGTTGTTCAGTGATGAATCGTGCATCATTCATTTTCATGATTATTTCATCTAATGTAAAAGTAGAATTAGAATTAGTAATTACTGGAGAAGATAGTTCATTTACAGACGGATCTAAAGTTTCTTCTACAATTGTTTCTTTTGATGCCTCGATGTTTGACTTAGAATAAGATGCTTTGCTAACTGTGACACGATCGGGTAATTCAACCCTATCTGGAGCCTCAACATGATGTGTACGCTCCCACTCGGCAGAGCTCATCTGAGTTACACGTTCAACCCTATCTGGAGCCTCAACATGATGATCATCATGCCAATCTTTTGAGGATGGTGAATTTTCAGAAACAATAGGTGTAACATTTGATTCAATTTCAGAATCATCTATTATTTGCACCCCCTCCCTATCGATGCTGGAAACTGCACCCACAGCAGCCCCTGCTATTCCTAAACCAGTTATGATATTGGCACTATTACTAGATAATTGAGTTTTAGCAATAGTAACAACTGTGTCGGATTTAATTTTCCATATTGCTCTAACAGGAACTTGAGTGATTAAAGGTAATTGAGATACTTCTTGTTCAAATTTCAGATCTGCATCTAATAGAATAGAATCAATTGCTTCTGGACTTGATGAGTTCTCTACCATTTTTTCCAATTCATTAGACCATCTAGTTACAAAAGTAGTCATATCAAATTCTTCATCGACTAATTCAACTACATCTGTCGAATCCGTATCATCCATCATGTTTGAATTCTCAGAGAGAACTCCAGCAGGAGAATCTTCTGACGAGGATGCAACACCATTATCCTGAGGAACAGATATTTTTATCTTACCTGCACCTACAAATCTGCGAATACCAATAGGGATATTTTGATCCGCTGGAACTCTGGTCCATCCGCCATCATACCAATCATAACTACCGTCTTGTTCCCTGTTATCTAAACTCCAAGAAGGGGCGCCACCTTCATTAGCGTTGTAAAAATATAATCTGCAGTTATTAGAATTCATATACCAAGGTTTATTATTTATTTTAGAATCTTGTAACATATAAGTTCCATTATATTTCTCATTAGTATGTTCTGAGATATTAAGAGAATTTGAATCTATAGCAGTTTTATTTTCAATACCTAAAAGAGCCATTAACTCATTCTGATTAAGTGTACCATTACCATCTAAGTCAATTGCATTAAAGATTGGATGAATATAAGAACGAGGTGCAGGAGAGCCAGTTAACTTTGTAAGTCCTTTATCAAATTCATCAAAATTTATTAAGCCATCATTATTCATATCGAATTTTGAAATTAAAGATTTAGCAGTTAAGCCTTTACTAATAAGTAATTTTTCAAGGTTTTTCATAGCCGCTGCCACTAGCTTGTCCGAAAGTTCCATGACAGTTCGAGAAAGAACATAGACATGATACTTGTGCCTACATCATGTCTTTGAATACATGTATCTAAACGAAAGGTGGCTGAACAATAATTGATCGAACTCGACGGCGAGAACTTGTTTGAATCCATAATTCTTGTCCCAACACTACATCTTCAAGATAACCTAATGCTATACCTGTTCGATTAAGGCTTGGAGATGGTCCACCACTTGTTACGTAACCAACAATTCCTGCATCCTCACCTGGGCCATCTAGAACTAAGTGCCCCGGACGTGGTGAAGGCCCTCTTTCTTGACATAGAAGACCATGCCATCTAGAAGTAGATTCTATCGACTTCATGACAGAGTCTTTACCAATAAAATCATGATCTAAATTTAATCCGAATGGGACATTTGTTTCTGTGGAATTACGTGATAAGAATCCACTAGGGAACTCTACATCAGGATTTAGACCTAAACCAGGCCATAAAAAGTCCTGTCCTGAAAGAAGATATCCCTTTTCTAATCTTAGAGTATCCCTAGCGCCTAAACCTACTGGTATAGCACCGTATTCAATTAATGATGACCAAAGCTTACTGGCTTGATCATCTGGTATGAATATTTCAACACCACTTTCACCAGTATAGCCAGTACCCTGAATCCAACCAGTAACACCCAAATTATTTGAAATAATCTCTTGACATCTAAATCTAGGGACAACATTTTGTCTCCCTAAAACATTCTCTAAAATTGAAAGAGATTCAGGTCCCTGTAGAGCAATTATACTAGTTCCATCCGAAAAATCCTTCATAGTTATAGATCCATCCTCTGGAAGATGAGATTCAAACCAATCCCACATTGTAGAGATCATAGAAGCATTGGGTACACCCAATACTCGACTCTTTGAATCAACAGCAAAAATCATATCATCAATAATATTCCCTTGGTCATCTAGGAAATGAGTATACCCACACTGACCGTTTGTGAAGTTCATATACTGTTGAGTACCAATAGAATTCAACCATGATAGCACTCCTTCACCTTGAAATTCAAAAAAACCCATATGAGATACATCAAATAATCCTGATTTCTCACGGCATGAAAAATGTTCATCTTGAATTGAAGTATACCAAATTGGCAATTCAAAACCGTGGAAATCTACTATCTTCGCACCTGCTTCTAGATGCATCTCGTAAAGAGCCGTTCGTACTAGTCCACCATCTCCCATATAGCATTCGAGTAAGGATAGGTGCAAGAATGTGGCGCTCAGATAAACAGGAAAAAAACTCATTAAAAAACCGAGATTCTGACCTCATAAAGCGAGAGGTTTATATATGACTGACTTGACTATACAACTTGAGGTTGATATGATGAAGAGAGGTAAGCAACAACAAAAATCACCTGTAAATAAGAACGATAATGGAGATAATCGAAAGAAGACGATTGTTCCGAATAAAAGACCCTCCAGAGCTAGAGGTACTGATGCCGTAACTGGAAAATGTAGAATTTGTGACTCAAATTCATGGGATACTGATTCTGTTAGAGGAGAAACCATGTGTGCAGAATGTGGTTATGTTGCTGCAGAAAATATGATTGATCCGGGAGCAGAATGGACTAATCACTCAGGAGGCAATGATAGAAGCAGAGTAGGTGCACCAACTACATTAACACTTTCAGATAAAGGACTTTCTACCGAAATTAGCAGAGCGGATTTAACATCTGGGGCAGCTGCAAGACATGGAATGACTGGGAAAAATCTACGAGAATGGAGAAGAAGGCAAAGAGTGGACCAGAGAAGTAAAACAAGAGATAGTAGAAGTAGAAATCTAACTATTGCTATGCAATTTATTCGTGATAGAGGAAATTTACCTCCACAAATAGAACAAGAGGCAGCCAACTTATATCGCCATGCTATGAAAGAAGGAATAGTTACTGGACGTAGCATCAGAGGAGTTACTGCTGCCTGTGTATATATAGCAGCAAGACAAGCTGAGATTCCTAGAAGAATTGATGTCATCGCTAAAGCTTTTGATATGACGACAGAAATTGAAGAAAAAGAGTTGAAAAGAACTATTAGATTAGTGGCTAGAAAAATGAATACTCATCATATTACCGGGCCAGAAGAATATTTTGAAAAATTTCATTCAGATTTAGAACTTCCACCTTATGTTCTAGGAGACACAAGAGATCTATGGGATAAAGTTAGCAAGAATATGGTTTGGCAGGGAAAGAAACCTTCTGGAATTGCAGGTTGTATGTTGTATAAAGCATCACAAAATAGTAACTCACCTAGGACACAAAGTGAAGTATGTAAAGTGTCAGGTATAAGTGAAGTTACTTTGAGAGGGTTAATGAAAATATTAAATCAAATGTTGTCTGAATAATTAGAATAATAGAGTTAATTAATTTCATGAATTGTAAGAGGAATTTCTCTTTCTTGAGCCATTTCAATTACAATTCTAGTCCATTTACTAGTCTTTGAAGGGATTGCCAAAATATCGGTTGCAGCATTAAGAATTTTATCAGTAAGTGTATTTGCTGCTTCGGGACGACCGCTATCTCGTAGAGTTCTACTAGTTCCACCCCATTCTTCAGTAAATATTGCAATAGGAATTGAATTATTGTCAGCCCAGCGTTCAGCCATATAGTCAACACCACTTGCACCTCCAACTATGATCAAATCAGGGTATCCATTCGCATCTACCCAACTTTCAATCAATACTTCAAAGACTTCATAATCATAAAATCTACTACTTCCCACTAATGCTAAGTTAATGACATTACCATCTAAATTTAAATCCCTTTTTCCGAGCAAATCAACCACATTTTGTCCAACCTCAGCTACCATCGGAACTCTCCAAAGGAGCAGTTAGACATAAAGGTCGGGTTCAAAATAAATACATTGGTTGATATCATATCCCCATTACGGATGTATAGAGGAACAAGAAATGGCACTGGATATTGAATCAATCCGCGCTGATTTTCCGATACTTAGTAGAATTTTACCAAATGGTAAACAACTAGTTTATTTTGATAATGCTGCTACTTCTCAAAAACCTCAATGCGTAATTGATGAAATGACCAGATATTATGAAAATTATAATTCAAACGCGCACAGAGCAAATCATACTCTGGCTGATGAAGCAACAACTGCATTAGAAAATGCAAGAGAATCAATTGCAAAATTCTTTGGAGCTAAACCTGATAATCTCATATACACAAGCGGAGCAACGGAAGCGATAAATCTTGTATCCTATGGGTGGGCAAAATATAATTTGAAAGAAGGTGATGTGATTGTACTTACAGAAATGGAACATCATGCAGACATTGTACCGTGGCAACAATTATCGAAAGAGAAAGGAATTGAAATAAGATATGTACCGATAGATAATGAAACATATACTCTAGATATGGATGCTTTTGAAGTAGCAGTAAAAGATGCAGCATTGGTCTGTGTCACACATACAAGTAATGTCCTAGGAATTAGAAATCCAATAGAACAAATAATACAGATGAGTAAGGATTCTGGCGCGCATATACTTCTAGACTGCGCTCAAGGTGCTCCACATGAAAAAATTGATTTTATCGGTTTAAATGCAGATTTCATTGCGATTTCAGCACATAAAATGGCTGGTCCCACTGGGATAGGATGTTTATTAGTATCATCAGAACGACTCGAAGAAATGGAGCCATTCATGACAGGTGGATCAATGATTAAGAAAGTAACAACAGATGGTTCAACTTTTCAGAATGGTCATGCTATGTTTGAAACTGGAACACCAAGAATTGCAGAAGCAATAGGTTGGGGGGCAGCCGTAGAATGGCTTTCACAATTTGAAATGAAAGAGATTCATGAGCATATACATAAAATAGCAGCATGGACAGGTAATGAAATGAAAAAAATACCAGGAATTAAGATTTATGGAGACCCTAGTAATAAGAACTCTTCAGGAGCTGTTTCTTTCTTACATGAAAAAATACAATCTCAGGATTTAGCATTTTTACTAGATGAAGGAGGTTTTGCTGTAAGAACTGGGCACCACTGTGCTCAACCGTTGATGGATGCTTTAGGTGTTCCGTCCACTAATAGGGCGTCTTTCTGGATATACAATACACAAGAAGAAGTAGAATCATTCATATCTCATCTAAGGGATGTATGCGAAAGATTTTCTTAGCATATACAATCAATTTCAATAGAAATAACGTTTGGGATAGCCCATGGAAGGAGCTTCTTGGCCGACACACCTAACTCCAATAATTGAAGAATTCAAGGATTGCTTTGATTCAATGGAGAGATATGAGTTACTGTTCGAGTATGCTAAAAAACATCCTAGCCCATTACCCATAGACGAATGGAATGAAAAAAATCAAGTTTTAGGATGTCAATCCAGAGCCCATGTAAAGAGTTCATTGGATGAAAATGGATTGTTTTTATTAAGAGCGGGAGCAGATGCACAAATTGTTCAAGGATTAATGGCAATAACAGCAATTACAGTGAATGGGATGCTACCAATAGAGGTGGCAAAATTAACTCCAAAGTATGTAGAGGAAATGGGGCTAAAATCATCATTAACACCTAGCAGGGCAAATGGTTTCTTAAATATGTTCAATAGAGTGATTTCAGAGGCGGAAGTACTTTCGGAGAGATAACATGGTAGATAAGGCAGCAGTTTTAGAATCTTTAATAGTAGTTGAAGACCCAGAAATGAAAATATCAGTCATTGATTTAGGATTGATTTATGATGTTAAAATTAAGGATTTACATGCAGAAATCGATATGACATTAACAAGTCCAGGTTGTCCTATAGCGCCAGAATTAATGGCAGCAGTCCATAGAGCGGCCTTATTGACTGATGGACTAGAAAGTGTACATGTCAATCTGACATTTTCACCACTATGGGATCCTAAAATTCATGCGAGTGAAGATGGGAAGTTTGAACTTGGTATATTCTAAGAGAATTATAATTTGATAGAAAGGAATTTTGATGTTTATTCAAGAAAAGAATTTCAGGTGGCAATGTGTTAGCTGTTGAAGATCGAATTTTTTCATGGCAAAGCATTCCCAAGTCATCGCGAGTGATTTTAATTTCTAGTATATTGATTATATTATTTATAACTCCAAATTTCGCAGAGGGTTATGAAAGTTCATGGAATTTAGTGGGACAACATTCAGATAATAATTATAATGCTGCAGTAATAGATGAAAATGGAGATGCCTGGATTTTTGGAGATAATGGGGAGATCGTTTTTGGAGATGATTTAGAAGAATGGATAGCGTTTAATTCACCAACAACGGAAAACCTCACTACCGCATATGCGAATGATGAACTGATAGTAGCAGCTGGAAATAATGGTAGCGTAATATACAAACCATATAATGAAGAAAATTGGATCGAACTAAATACTGAGATACAACTTGATATTAATTCAATTTCTATAAACTCTAATAATGAAATATTCATAGTATTGGATGAAGGAGAGATTTGGTGTTTCAAGGGAGAAATATGGATTAAAATAGAAAGTTTAGTATCTGTAAATCTGTATGATATCACATTCGAAGGAGAAAGAGGATTAATTTCAGGTTCGTCTGGAATAATATTGGGCTCGGAGAATAATGGAGAAACTTGGGAGATTAGAGAAACACCTAGTGAAGTCGCGAGTTCAGATATTATATCAATCGAATTTTATAAAATAAATAGAGGCTATGCAATAACTTCTGATGGTCAAATACTGAAGTCGACACAAGAAGAACTCACTACTGCAGTAGGATATTATTGGAATTTAAAAGAAATAGAATCTGAAAATATGAGCACAAGTTTAGATATAAATTTGACATCAATAGAAGTTCTTAGTACTACAAAAATATTGCTTTCAGGTGATAATGGATATATTGCTTTGAGTAAGGATGGAGGGAATATTGTAATTCCACAATTATTACCTATTGAAAGTGATTTTACAATAAATGATATTGCAATGGAAACTGCATTCATAGGTATAATTGTAGGAGATAATGGAACTATATTGTATACTGAAGATGGAGGGGAAGATGAGCCAGTAGGGTTCGAAATAGTTGATTTAAGTGATTTTAGTGAATTTGTAGATTTCACGAAAGATAACTTATGGGATGGTTTGAAAGCAACTCTCAAAATAGTTATTTTTGGAATTCTCTTAGGATTTTTCATAGGTATCGCACTAGCGATGTGTAAAACAGCACCAACTACTTTGAAACAAATGATCGAAAGTGATCTTGAGAAAACAATGCTATTATTCTGGTTAATTATACCTATTACAATATTTTGTTCAAGGTGCTATGGGACAGGTTTAGGACTATTTTCATCCTTAGGAATTATTGGTTTACTTGCGTTATTAAACTATCATATAAATAAAAAACGTCTTATTAATGAAGGTTTTTTGGGATTCTCAATACCTAATGAATATAGAAAATACATAATCCGTATTCTTGGTGCCACATTACTTTTAGGTTTGCCATTAGGTGGGAATTGGGGTATAAATGGAGGTATCGAATTAATCTATAATTCAATCATTGATTTCCATGCATTTCATTTAGGTTCTGGCACATTCAAACTATCAGCACAATTAGGATACATTTTCGCCCCTATAGGTGACCCAAATGCATTTTTTGGACTAATACTAGGAATTGGTTTGACATATCTTGGAATATTATTCCTAAGCTCAAATGGTAAATATTCTAAGAGAACTTTTTACTATGGGAGATCAATAATTACTGTAGCACTCTGGTCATTTATTTTGACTGAAATTTTTGTTGATTTAAATTTTTCAGATATTGATATAACAAGTGTAGTCGGTTTCTTGGAAATATTTGGATGGAGAATATTAATGTTAATTATCGGAATATTAGTGACAAAAAGAATTCTTCCGAGTGAATTCGTTTCAAGAACTGCAATGTCGGAAGATTACAATATTTCTCTAGAACCATGGAAAATAAGGCCACTACAAACTATAGCAACATTATACACTGATTTCTTTAGAAATACTCCACTTCTAGTTCAGTTTATGTTTATTCATTTCGGGTTACAATTAGGTAAACATATACAAAATATAGGTTTAGATCTAACACAAGATTTATCAATTATATCTTCTTACTTTGGGCCTTTAGATAATTTTTTATCACCCATAATAGATTATGTAAGTGAAAGTTTATTCGGTCCAGGGAAGAGATCATACCTTAGTGCTATTTTCGCTTTGGGATTGAACTCAGCTGCCTACCAATGCGAGACCATAAGAGGAGCGATTGCAGCCATACCGTCTGGGCAAATGGAAGCAGGAAGAAGTATTGGATTAACATATATGGGTACTATGAGATTAATTATTCTACCACAAGCAATTAGAATATGTATACCACCTCTTGGAAATGAAATGGTAAACTTAGTACTAAATTCATCCCTAGCAAGTGTCATAGCATATACAGAGTTAACAAGACAAGGGAAGTTAATAGTTGCAATCACATTCCAAATATTCTGGACTTGGGGTATGGTTATGATTGCATACTTCGTAGTCACTTGGTCATTGGCATTACTACTACGAAGATTAGAAGAAAAAACTAGAATACCAGGATTAGGAATTTCAGGGGGTAATTGAATGGAAAAAATTGTATTAAGCATTGAGAATCTAGAAAAAATTTATCCCGGAGAAATCCATGCAGTTAAAGGAATTTCATTTAATGTTAAAAAAGGAGAATCTGTAGCAATAATCGGTTCATCAGGAAGTGGTAAATCAACGGTATTAAGGTGCATAAACCGACTTATAGAGCCTACTAAAGGGGTTATTCGATTAAATGATGAAGTGATAAATAACCCATTAGCAGATGTTAATGATATACGCTCAAAAATAGGTATGGTGTTTCAATCATTTGAATTATTTTCGCATCTAAAAGTTTTAGATAATATCACTTTAGGATTACGTCATGTAAGAGGTATGAATAAAGAAGATGCAGAGAAAAGTGCTCTAGAGGTATTAGCGAGAGTAGATCTTTCGGATAGAACAGAAGCATACCCCGGTAACCTATCAGGTGGACAAAAACAGCGAGTAGCTATAGCAAGAGCATTAGCAATGCATCCTGAAGTGATATTATTTGATGAACCAACTAGTGCCTTAGACCCTGAACTTATTGGTTCGGTTCTAAAGACAATAAAAAGTTTAGCAGATGAAGGAATGACTATGGTGATTGTAACTCATGAAATAAATTTCGCTAGAGATGTTGCAGATAGAATAATTTACATGGATAAGGGACTTATTGCAGAACAAGGTCCATCCGAAATTATTGGAAATCCTAAATCAGACAGATTGAAAGAATTTTTATCATCTATTGATGAAGATAAATAATTCTCTAAATTAAACCTTGAGCAGTCATTGCTTCAGCAATTTTCAAGAATCCAGCTATATTTGCACCTGCAACATAGTTACCTGGCATACCATATTTTTCAGCAGTTTCAAATGCATTCTTGTGGATATCAACCATGATTTGATGAAGTTTTGTATCAACTTCTTCACGTGTCCAACTATATCTGAGGGAATTTTGTGACATTTCAAGGCCAGAAGTTGCAACGCCACCTGCATTGCTAGCTTTACCTGGTGCAAACATGACCCCACTATTATGGAAAACTGTAATCGCTTCAGGAGTGCATGGCATATTAGCACCTTCAGCAACAGCCATAACTTTGTTTTCTACAAGCATTAGAGCCTCATTCTCATCAATCTCGTTCTGTGTAGCACATGGTAGCGCGACATCAACATTAACTGCCCATATCCCACTTGATGCAGGTTCTGGGGCAGATACAGTAAATGTAGCGTTAGAAAATTTATCTACATATTCAGAAATCCTTCCTCTACGGTTATTTTTAAGATCCATGATCCAGGCTAATTTCTCTCGGTTAATACCCTCGGAATCATGAATGAAACCACTAGAATCGGACATAGTGACAGGTATCCCACCTAAATCAAGAACTTTTTCACATGCGAATTGAGCAACATTCCCTGAACCAGAGATTGATACAGTTGCGCCCTCAAATGATTTACCCTTAGTTGCAAGCATTTCACGAGCGAAGTATACTAATCCATATCCAGTTGCTTCAGGTCTGATTAAAGAACCACCATAAGACAAACCTTTACCAGTAAGTACTCCAGTAAATTCATTTGCAAGTTTCTTATACATTCCAAACAAATACCCTATTTCTCTACTGCCTACGCCAATATCTCCAGCAGGCACGTCAAGATTAGAGCCTATGTGTCTCCATAGTTCCATCATAAATGATTGACAAAAACGCATTACTTCTGAATCGGTTTTACCTTTAGGACTGAAGTCTGAACCGCCTTTACCGCCACCCATTGGTAAGCCAGTTAGGCTATTCTTGAACACTTGCTCAAAAGCTAGAAACTTAAGGATTGACTGATTAACAGATGAGTGGAAACGTAAGCCACCTTTGTAAGGTCCTATCGCACTGTTCATTTGAACTCTAAAACCGCGATTAACATGTAATTTGCCACTATCATCATACCATGGGACACGGAATTGGATAATCCTGTCAGCTTCAACCATTGATTCGACAACTGGCAAATACTCAGGATGTTCCTGAATCACTGGAACTAAACTCTCCAGTACCTCTTCCACCGCTTGATGGAATTCAGGTTGGTTCGGATCTCTTGCAATTACACTCTCGTATACTTTTTTCATTGTATTATCCATTGGATTCACCAAGGTTTCCGAATCTAGATCACTATATCGGTATACTGTCGACCGACTAACCCTTTTTGAAAGGTATGCATTGTGGTGTTGTCATTAATGCGTTTATGAGAAAAGATGCTCTTCAGCAACACGTGAGACAATATGTTCGAAACCGGGGAGAGTCATGACATAAACTGCAGCCTGAGATACTTGTCTTTTTCTTAATGCTTCAGCGATTGGAGTATGTTCTCTCAACCAACGAGTTTTCCCGTCATCGCCAATTATACGAATGTCAACTTGTGACATTCTAGGTTCAGATAACAATAATTTAACGGATGGAACATCTATTGCAACATAACCCTCCTTAATCCCTGCACGATTAGCTAATTCGTTCTCGAATTCTATTCTTTTTTCAGAATTAGACGCTAATAGTGCTAATTTTTCTACTATCTCATCTGATAAATCTTGTCTTCTACGACTTGTTGCAACCTTCAATAATTGTCGATACTTAAGCCTACGAATCATATCTCTAGCGTAATCTCCTGCATTATACAATGCTTCCCACACTTCTGCATCAACTCTTCTCTGTAAATCTAATGACTCAGGTAATGTATCAACACTGCGTTCAACCGCTCTAGAAAGCATGACTTCAGTTACTCTAGTTACTCGATGGAAGTAAACTGCACTATACATTAACCCTCTAGCCATTAACATCCCTTCCAATGCAGGTAGACCTCCTTCATCTACAGCTACATCACCACTCTTCCTTTCTAAACACTCAATAAGTCTATGATGATCAATTACGCCATGTTTAACACCAGTAAAATGGGAATCTCTAAGCAAGTAATCCATTTGATCACAGTCAACTGGACCGTGGACAAGGTGAGATAACGTATTATCTTGAGAAACAAAATCTTGTTTCCCTTCTGTCCATTGCAAAAGGTTTCTTTCACTACCTCCAGCACCAGGGCCACGAATTAGTGCTGCTACTTCTTTTGGTACAATATCAAAAGATTCGAGAATCTCGGGTATACTTCGACGATTTGGGACTGATAGTTCTTCCCCCTCTCTTAAGACATCGTATTCTCCCAAAATTATACCTTCTGTGATAGACATATGATCAAGACCACCTCGTTCATGAAGTATATGTTCAAGTGTATGAGAATATGGTCCGTGTCCCACATCATGAAGCATTCCTGCAACCTGAACGGTAGATTTCTCATGAGAATCTAATGATATAGAATCTGACATCAGCCCACCAAGATGAGAAACACCCAATGAATGTTCAAACCTTGTATGGTGAGCTCCAGGGAATACGAGATGAGCCAACCCTAATTGCTTGATATGACTGAGTTTATTCATTTCTGGTGTTTTGAGTAATTCTTCCCTCACACCATCAATGCGAAATTGTCCATGAATCGCATCATTTATGACTTTCATAACTACACCTCGGATACTTGGAAGTGATTCATAGACTTGAATCGCTCGATTATGCACTTGTGAAAAAAAGAGTTATGAGGAATACAATTACCTCAATTTGTATTTCAAATGTCTTTCATATGCATTACCTTTATGTGCCGTACGCTATCTGCTTAGCCTGAGGTACAACGATGTCTGGTCATAGCCCAATGGTTTCACTAAGGATCCCAGAAGATCATTTGATGGCAATAGATCAAAGAATTGGTTTCGATGGAATGAGGAATCGTTCTGATGTAATAAGAGACGCAGTACGACGTTTACTAGAACAACCAATCATCGGTAATGGTGATAAAATTCAGGTTAACTTAGGGCCTGAATTAACTATCTTGATGAGAGATTTTTGCAAAATACATGCTGAAAAACCAGATACAGTACTGAAATTTGCTGCTCGCGACTACATTCGACGAGAGTCAATAGAGGGTATGTCAGTGACTAGACTTTTACAAAAGCGCATGGATGAGTTAAGTGCGCGATTCAACGAAGATTCGAACGCTCAAAGGTGAGAGAATGAGCGAGGATGGGATGCACACAGACGTGGGGGGGCGACAAAATCGCCCCCTCACCCACGTGCAATCACGAAAATCAAAGATCATAATTGGATTTTCTGGAATTAGAGATAGAGCTAGGTTAAGCAATGCTATGGGCTACGATGCACGTGATGCGCCTGGAATAAACCGTGGTAAATACCGTATAACTGATAGAGAAAAATTACTCTGATAATCAAAAACACACCGCTCCGTATGAACAATACGGAGCACCCCCTCATAGGCCAATCTTCTTGGTCGTTCTATTGTCACGTTCACTTCCATGACGAGTGTAGACGCCACTGAGATTGGAAAGTTCATCGCTCATGAAAAACTAAGAAGTGCACAAAAAGAAATGGTTATTGATGGAATTAACGCATTAAATCACAAAGGATTTCTTTTAGCGGCTGCACCAACGGGCATAGGTAAAACAGCAGCTTCACTAGCTTCAACAATAGAAGTTGCAAGGAATGGAAGTAGTAGGAATCAAATATTGTTCTTGACTGGTCGACAATCTCAACATAAGATTGTTATTGAAACAGTTAGAAGTATTAATTCGAATCTGGATAAAGAGATTCCCGCAGTAAAAGTAGTTGATTTAATCGGTCGAGAATCCATGTGTGAAGATGTCGATAAAATGACAGGTAAATGTTCTTGCGAAGAAGGGATTATAGAAACATCCAGGAAATCAAGAAGAGATGACATGAAAGAATATATTCTAGAAAGTCCACATCATGTTGATGATATTATCCTAAGAAGTAGGAAAAAGAAAATATGTGCATGGGCAACTGCAAGATCAGCAGTCAAAGATTGCGACATACTTGTTTGCGACTACAATCATGTATTTGTTGAGAATATTAGAGAAAGTTCACTATCAGCAATGGGAATAGAGTTAGAAAATACTATACTAATTATAGATGAAGCACATAATCTTCCGGATAGAATAAGAAACGGCCTAGAAAGGAGAGCTATACTCAGAGTATTTCGTGATGCAAGAGATGAAATCGATGAGTTTTTGGGTACGAAAGAAAAGGCAATACAGCAACTAGATTTATCCGAAAGTCAAGATAATTTCGATATAAAGGGCATAAGTGAAGCATTGCGTCAAATGAAAAAGATATTCAAACAGATGAATATCTGGTATAAGAAAAAACAGAGTGATTTAGTAAAATCGGGTAAAAAAGACCTTAAGATACCGACTATAGAATTCATAGGTGAAATAGACTCAATATTAAATGAAGATTTGGATGCTAAAATTGATGGAAAATATACAATGTTGAAAAAAATAATTAAGCAACTATACAGAGTTAAAGTAGAACAAGATGAAGATGGTGACGAGAAAGAAACTGCAAGTACTAGATTAGCAGATATGCTTTCAATTTCGCTTGAATATTTACATAATCCTGCATTAGTTTTAGTTTTTGATTTACTCGGTGAAGAAGGAAGAGTCAGAAGTTTCCTATTAGATCCGGGCGTAGTCAGTGGATCTATCCTAACTAACACTGCTGGAGCGATACTAATGTCAGGGACTTTATTCCCACCTGAAATGTATTCAGATCTACTACAAATACCAGAAAATAGAATAATGATTACGAAGGAATATGAATCCCCATTCTTAAGCGATAAAAGACCTGTTCTAGTTGCTAAAGATGTCACTACAAAGTATACGGAGAGGAATTACCATAATACTGAGAGAATTAGAAATCACATATTATCAGTAGTCAAAAATACTCCTGGACATGTAGCATTTTTCGCACCGAGTTATGCCTTGCTACAAGATATTCTTGAAGATGCCAGTTGGTTACCTGGTTATATAATCCTTAAAGAGGAAACAAATCGAATGTCGAAACGCAGCGTAAATGGAATCGTGGATGACTTACAAAAGGAAAGAAGGAACAAAAGGCAAGTATTACTTGCAGGAGTATTAAGTGGAAAATTAGCAGAGGGAGTAGATTATCCCCATAATATCCTTGATGCTGTAATTTGTTTAGGCCTTCCATTAGCACCTCCAAGTGCAAGGCAGGATGCCTTGAAGGAATATTATTCACAACGTTTTGGTAATAGTAAAGCATGGAGATATACCAGCACTCAACCAGCAATAAATAGTATAATGCAAGCATTAGGCAGACCTATCAGAAAGTCAGAAGATAGGGCAATAGTAATATTGTTAGAAAAAAGAATAATGATGAGGCAATTTAGGAGTTGTTTACCTAAAAGCATAGACATTATCCAATCTCCAGATGAGAATAGAACTGGTAGATTAACTAGAAATTTCTTCAAAAGACATCCTGAACCAGCGATTGAGAGATAATGAACGACGGGTTCATTCGAGGGAGTAGTTTCGAAGCGCTATGGACAAAGTTTGGCAACGTCATGAGATCGAGCTTTTAGGTAAACATAAAGCACTAGAATTATCTCTTGAGACTTCCAGAGAGAATCTAAATTCTAATGCTCAAGAGTTACATGAAAAATTCTTAATGAATTCATTACACTTATCTGAAGTTCAGAATAATCATCAAAAAATAGTCTCCGATATAAGCATTGATTTAGAAGAAACAAAAATGAAAATTAGAGAGGTAAAGGATATTAGTGATATCCTGGGAGAGTTCGGAGGCACAAGAACAGATTTAGGGATGACTTTTCCAATCCCTTCAACAAATCCAGAGGACTTAGTTATTCAAACAATATTAGAAAATAACACTCAAACAATACAGATTATTTCTACGAAAGTTTTTGGAGGTTTACTCAGAACTTTCAAATTACCACCAGGTAAAGAAGTTCAGAAGGTAACTTGGAATAATGGGATTATAGAATTATTATTCCCATGATTATTACTCGGTTGCAATATAGTCATCTCTAACTGGTATTTCCTGTAATTGATCTATTTCTTGAAGAACAGCATTAAGAGCTAGTTGAGCATTTTGGCGGTGACCTTCACCTAATACGTGACTAGAATAACGTGCTTCTTCAAATATCCTATCTAAAGCAATTAATGATTGTTCACTAATTGGTAATGCTGACCGTATTGCAATTTCAAATTCTCTAACAGTTTCGAAATCTCTTCGTAAGAATCCTCTACGCATTAAAATTTGACAAAGGCTTTCATAACAATTGTAGATGGCTTCTCTAAATTCATCACCTGCAGCAAGAAGCTCCGCAGTGTAACTAAATATCCCCGCTAGGTCATCAATAGTTGCATTGCGACGTCGCTGGTAATAGAGGCCACTGGTAACTAACCCTACAATTATAATCAAAAAGAATAAAACAAATAATGCAGATTGGAATATTGATGATTCGGCTGTAGTTTCATATTCAAGATCTATACCGCCATGTTGAGTCGCAAGCCAAGTCCTATTAGAAGGATCAATGAATAAAGAATCGGTACTAAATGTTATACTTAATTCACCCCAGAATCCTTGGTCCCATAATGTAGGTAAGCCTTCTATTGATTTGAATTCATAGGTGAATAAACCATCTTGATCAGTCATCTCAATTACTCTGAAGTGCGTTTGCCCTGATGAAGCATTAACTAAAGAGGCAGTCATTGAGATGTTAGATACTGGTTCAAAAGAATCTGTGGCAGTGACATTTACTATACCCCTAATTATTCGGTCATCCTTACCTAACTTGATTTTATCCGGTGTAAATTCGAAATTAACTGGAACCATAATAGATACAGATAACTCTTCATTACCACCATTGAGATATCTAGCAGTGTCAGATTCGACTCTTAATACTAAGTCAATAGGTCCAGGAGGCATCGGATAATGTGCATTAGATTGTATTCGGAAATGCCCTGTTGCTTCATCCCATTGTAAATTAGCATTTTCTGCACCACTTGGAAGCCAATGTAAAGTGACAATCAAATCTTCAATGACACTGCCTCCACCTCCAATTTCTAAAATTCTACCCTCAATCTTGATAGGATGTTCGACATCACTTCGAATTATTGTTTCAGATATCCATAATACTTCTATATCAATATCAGATCTAGCATAAACTGTCATATTATAGATTATTGGGAGATAATAGATTTCTCCAGAGAATTCCACCATTATATCGTGTCCACCTCTTGCAATAGAATATCCTAATTCATGATTAAAGGTGTAGATACCATCTCCTAGAGTAGTTGTTCGATCGATTTCTTGCCCATCAAGATAGAGGATGATTTCACGATTTTCTAAACCAGGTAGACCATCTGAATCTGCATCATAAAGTCTACCTGAGAAATTCCATTGGCCACCTCTAGTGACAATATTAGAATCAACTTGCAGAGACACTCCAGAATGATATGCAATAGTCAAATTGACTTCGGCATTACCTTCACGGTAGTAACCCTGTTGAGGCGCTTTTACGGTCACTAAATGAGTCCCTACATTGAGGAATTCAGACACTACCCAATTCAAGGTCCAATCTCCATTCTCATTACTTGTAGTAATTCCAATTAATACTCCATCAATGAATATTTCAAGAGAATGATTGGCTAGGTTCCCACTTGGTAAGTTATCTTTAACACTACCACGTAAAATCAGATTATCTCCCACTGCAACAGCAGCAGGTTCAGAAATTGAAACTTCAGTCGGAGCATAGACTATGAATACGGATGAAGAATTTGAAGAAGTAATGAATTGTTCACCTTCGAATACAATTTTAACAATTCTTGGACCCAAGGGCATATCAGATGGAACAGGGATATACAAACTAAAATTCCCATTTTGATCTACGTTAAGACCGGTTAACAATTGGTTATTCATATAAACTGAAAGTGACCTATTTGGGAGAGTACGGCCGGCTCCATCAGTTAACATTCCTTCAATAGTAAGTAATTGATTCCTATCAATTTCGCCTGGAGGAGTGGTTAGAACTACTTGGGAAGTTTGTGTAGCATTGAATGATTGAGTATCGGATGACGGCAGATAATATTCAGGATTTAATGAATCTCCTTGTCCCATTGGATCGACCCAAGTAAATCCTCCAATGAAGTCAACACGTACCTCATGTAGGCCATAGTCAACATCTAATGGAAGATTGTAAGTTATCGACCATTCACCAGTTGAAGAGTTACTTAGAGTTGAATATAACGCACCTACATCAACCCCGTCTATCATTAAATGGATTATACCACCAGTTTCGACTCCTTCATCGATAAGTGCTTGTCCATGCTCATCAAGTAAAACACCATGGAATGTGACTTCTTCACCAGCTATTGCAGACCCTGTAATCTCAGTTACTTCAAGGACTGTTTGTGCTAAAACTATCACACGTGTAATAGATTCATCACCTACAAGCCCACTACTACCTTCAATACCTGCGAATATTGCAGTTATCTCCATAGGTCCTGCAGCCCTATTAGAATCAACTATTATCGAGGTATTAGCCATACCTAGTGAGTCAGTAATCACGCTGGAAACTACCACGCCATCGATTAGAACATCTAAAATCTCTAAACCGACTGGTAGTGCGGAGTTATCAATTAATGAAAATGATATATTAACTTCTTGACCTCTGACTACACGACTATCTGGATCTAAATCTAAGGGACTGACTATTGTAAGTAAAGAGTATCCTCTACTATCGAAAACCCCATCACCGGAACTAGAGTCATAGTAGTTTACATTTGGAGTGAATGTTGCGCTAATATTATGCGAACCTCTTGGGAAGGTTAAATCAAGACGAAGATTAGCATTCCAAGAGCCATCTAGCTGAACATTACTACTCATTACTGTAAAGGTATCATCTCGGTCATCTATTTGGAAGATTAGACTAGGGGCTAAGGTGTTACCTTGCCTATCTATAATTGAACTTCCGTTATTGGATGTTAGAGTTCCACTAACATTGAATGTATCACCTGCTGCAGGATTATCTGTTATGTTGTCCAATGTTATCACTGTAGGTGAACGCACGGTAATTGTAGAGATTAGAGTTAAAGTATTATGGAGAGTACTAGAACCGTTAAAGTACATTATAGCATCTATTTGTCCTAATGGATGATCATTAGGTATGAAAAAGGTAAAGTTAACCAATCCCTGAGAATTAGATGTTACTTCATTTAACCAAGTATCATGGAACTCCGCTGAAACATTTAATCCATCTAATGATAAATCATCATTACTAGATTCAACTAATCGTGCAGTTAATGTCACATTTGTACCTCTATCAGCAACAGTATTGAGAATTGGGGATTTATCTTGGAATGCAGTAGTACCTCTGACTAGAATTGTATCATTACCGGTTCCAGTCAGATAAAAGGGAGTACTGGCTTCAATCACGCTTACTACTACCGTCTTGATACCACTACTGACACCATTACCAAGTGGATCAGTAGGTACTGTTATATTGAAACTTCCATTATTCGAAGTAACATGACTTGTAACCAGAGTTTCACTCAAATCATCTAAGAAAAATACTTCTACAGCCACAGGTCCATCAACAGTTCGGTTAGAATCAACCGCATCCATAACTTGGCCCGATACTGAAAAGGTAGAACCAGCAGTAACTTCAGTTGCTAATGGGTCTAATATTATCAAGCTAGACACTTGAACTGTCAGATTGGAGATACTCTGATTACCAATCCATCTACCTGCATCCTCAGTACTTAGATTATCTAAAATATCATCAGCAGCTATAACTAAAACGTTGTAATAACCAGGGGCTGTATTAGCAGGTATGTTAGGGCTAAACCTAACTATTCCGTCCGATAGAGTTGATGAAGTTTGAAGCAATTGTTGTAATGGACCACCTGAATCAAAAATTAAATCCGCTGAAATTAATGGAATAGGGGAACCATCAGCAATATCTGTTATTGTAGCATTAATCACCATACTTTGGCCTGCAACTACGATTAAAGAAGAGGGAGCCGATTCAACTATCATTTCCGTCTGAATACCCACTAATATTGAATCAGCATCTGATACTTTGTAATATTCACCACCATTAGGAGGATTGATAGTATAATCTAAGAATACACGAAGTTCGTAAACACCTGATGAGATCTCATCAGGCATAAAGAATGAGATATTATACTCACCTGTATTTGTATCAATGAAAGAACCGCCTAATCGTATTATTGTATCAGGAGCAGGTGAACCGTCAGGTAAAGGAGGTAATTCAGAAGGAATCAGTAGTTGAACTGTTACTGATGAATTATTACTTGTAACAGGAGTCCCTAAATTCTTATCTTGGGCAAAACCAGACACCCAATTCGATGAACCTCTAGGAGTCCAATCACTTCCTATATTCACAGTAGAATTAGATTGCCCTTGAATTCTTATAACATCAATAATACTTGAAGGATTAAGCCATGTACTACCTGAATAATTCAAGACCCAAGAGTAATCTCCTGCAGGCGCTGTTGCTTCAGGTACCCAAACAGGAGTAACCTTAGGGATATCTGGATCAGTCAGATTCCAAACAGATGTGCCATTAAAATCTAAGACATATGAACCAAGGAAACTGGCTAAAGAGGTATTAGTATGATCAGTAAGTATAACCTCGATTCCGGCTTGATTACCCCTAGACTGAGGTGATAATTCATATTCAAAATTAACATTACTCCTTATTCCATGTTCAGTTAAGTAAGTAATTTGATCATTAGCGAAAAGCCCTTCTGCATCGAATTGAAATTTCACTTCAACAGGGCCAGATGGAATTTGTACATCATTGGCAGAAAATAACCAACTAATACTGAATTCCCCTGGAGAGGTTGTCCAATTTGAGTCATTAATATACCATGTTTTTAGAGTTTCATAAGGACCGTTTGCAGATGACCTTCTCATTTGAAGATAAAGAGTACCATTTAGAGCTTCAGGGGTGTTACCTATACTCAACACTGAACCATTAATGAAAATTAGTGAGTCTATATCCAAAAAGGTATTGTTAGCATCTATACCTTGTAATGAAATTGTCAAATTAGGAGCAGGAGTGATATTGAACATAAAATTATCAGTATAGGGCCTAATATGGTAACTAGGAACGGTAGCATTGTTGAGGTCACCTTCATGCCATCCAAGGAAAGATATTGAAGCATTAATTAATCCTAATGGTTCAGAATCTGATATTAGTAAATTAAAATCATAATAACCACCAGCACCTACACTAGTAATCAGACTTACTGGGCCATCTACAGACGTAGTATAATTCAAGATAACTAGTAGATTATCGATTGAAGCAACATCTACGTATGGAGAATTCTCTAAACTAAGATATCCAGAAACACTAGAATTTACACCTACACCGAGCATAGGCTGATCTACAGGGAGTGGAGAACTGAATGAAATATTTGCATCGTCAG
>Ga0308019_10000164_pt1 | contig 41082 bp, 33 predicted proteins | sample Neamet284_FD_203135 | JGI IMG/M metagenome (GOLD analysis project Ga0308019, IMG submission 203135) | Marine microbial communities from water near the shore, Antarctic Ocean - #284 | ecosystem: Environmental > Aquatic > Marine > Unclassified | place: Southern Ocean | collected 2014-10-01
CGATTGGCTCAGTGCGAATTGGGTCGGCCATATTATGCCGGAGTCGTTCATCCTTCAAGACTACAACCCTTCACATTCAAGCAATTTGTAAAGTATCGTAACCCGATGGGCGAAGCATTCTCCCGTGTTGGCAAAGTTTGTCAATAACATCTTCCGCAGTTTGATGATCGATGTCGTATCGTTCTGCTTCATTGAAGACATCAAGCAATTGAGCAACACCGCCATTGTTCGCAGCCAAGGAGGCAACGATTTCCATAATGGCTTTCTCCCGGTTACGAACGGTCCCCTTCTTACCGGTGACAAGCGTTGTTTCATCGAAACTACCACCCATGAGTTCTTCTCGCCAAAGTCGAGTCATTCGAATCGACCTTTCCGCATCATCAAGCGTAGCCACTTGAGACAAACGAATACGTGCACTGGCTTCTGCTAAACGCGCTAAAGCCTCGAGAGAACGGGCTGTGATGGCAACGCTATCGTTCGAATCGCCAATTTGTTTTCTGGTTTCAACGTAAAAATTGACGATAGCGTCACGTGCGTCTTGTTCGAGGAGCGGGTGGACTGTTCGCTTAGAATAAGCGATGTATTTCCGAATTAAATCTCGGGAAAGTACTTCACCATGTTCTGAAGTTTTCTCGACACCTGAACGCGTTGTATTTTTCGTTGGATCTGGCGCACTGCCTTCATTGACCAGTAATTCACTAATACCTTGCAAGCGATTATTGATGATGTGGTGGGCAATCTTTGCATCCTTTTCAGTTTCAGGGGAGTCGGTCAGCAACCAAATGATATCAAATCGAGAAACCAAAGGCGGTGCGAGATTGATTTGTGCCGTGAATGGAACTTCTGATACTGGCTCGAAGCGGCCGTTCTTTGGGTTGGCAGCAGCCAATACAGCACATCGGGTTCGAAGGCTTGCATTAATTCCTGCTTTAGAAATCGAGATTTTCTGTTGTTCCATTGCCTCGTGCATACTCGAACGGTCGCCTTCATTCATTTTGTCGAATTCGTCAATTGCAGCTAATCCAAGGTCGGCAAGAACCAATGCTCCCGCCTCTAAAGTCCACCGCCCATCAGCAGCAGCATCCTGAACTGCTGCTGCGGTAAGTCCAGCCGCAGATGCAGATTGACCTGAAGTGAAACGACCACGGGGTGAAATGGTTGACATGTAATTGAGCAATTGTGATTTTGCAACCCCGGGGTCACCCATCAGCAAAATATGGATATCGCCACGGTTACGGGTTCCATCGGAATTGAGTCGGGCAACACCTCCGAATAATTGCAATGCCAAGGACTGTTTTACAGAATTCATTCCAAAAATCGAAGGAGCGATACTGTTGGTGAAGAGATCGTAAATGTCCGGTCTACGCGCTAATTCTTTGATTTCTAATTCTTCATCTTCAGTGATGACAATTTCTTCAAGCGGTATGTTTTGCCTTTCAAGTGAATGTATGCGAAGGAAAATATCGAAAACTGGAGTGTCTTTTCCGCCCTTTCTTTGTGAGCGAATAAACAAAACGCCGTTGGCTTTGACACGATCGCCGGGATTGAGTTTTCCAGCCAAATCATGTTCAGCGATACAGATGAGTCGTTCAGGTTGGATTCCACCTTTCATCTGCTCAGGCAATTCTTGTAATTCCATAAATTGCGAATTAATCAGAATCGAATCTTTTTGATTCAATTCAAAACGAGTTTGGCGTTTTGCACGCCCACAGCCTCCATCCAATTGCTGGCATTCAATTGGTTCGATCAATTCTTGCTCATTGGGCTGGTTCACAACCATGGAATGGCCACAAGCAACGCATTCGAATGTTGCTGCATAAATCCGAGGCCGCACACCAGAAATTTTTGTTGTAACGGCATCGATGGCAAGCATCATGCCAATATCATCGGCACGCAATTGAGACACAGTTCGAACTTGGTCGACTGGCAGATGGACGATTCGAACGAAAGGATACATGGTGCTGTGGCCTGCATCCAAAAGGAATTGTCGCAACGCTTGATTCGAGGCATGGAAATGAAGCTCTGGATGTTCCACAATGTCGTGTGCGAATTCGTGGTCAAAGCCTTCAATGACCCGATATGAAACTTCAAGCGATTGCTCGTCAGGCCACATTTGGGCAAGATTGTGTACCGGTTCAGCAAAGTGGTCTTGGATCAAAGAAGTCCATCGTGCTGGTAGGTCGAATTCTTGAAGCATTTTGGACACCTATGAATCGCGGAAGAGGCTCCCGACTTCCAAACCATTTTGGCTACGGTATTTAGGGATAACCTCGCGAAAATCCTACCCCTTCGTTTCCATTGGAAAATGGGTGGACTGACAGTCATCGTTTACACCGTATATGAATGTCCACTGCCAAAGGGCCATGACCGCAGATAACATGAGGAAGGAGACCGTCGCTTGAGACATGCCGAAGCATGCGTTTGCACCTGTTCATGGTCGTTTGGAACGATGGGTTTTGGATTCTCCTCTTTTGGAAAATCGATTAGGCGACCCCACCGAACGTGAAATTCTCACCCACATTTCCCCTGAAGGTATCGCGTTGATGGAACAAGGCAAGTCTTTGCCAGTGTTGATTTATTTGGCTCCATTTACTTCTTCGGGTCCTGCACGAGCAGGTTGGAAAGCGTTTGCAGAAACGTTGCCCCAACGCCATGAACGCTTGGTCAGATCTGGAGAAATGGACCCTGTAGTCTTGGTGATGCCCGATACATTCACCACCCTTGGCGGCAATCAATTCGTTGATACACCCGTGCTCGGAAAATGGTCGACATGGCTTGCAGAAGCTCTGAAGCCCGCTGTAGAATCGCGCTACTCAACCAATGGAAATTTCGGTTTGATTGGAAAGTCTTCGGGAGGATATGGGGCTTTGATGAACGTCATGCTCCAACCAAATACATGGGATGCGATTGCCTGTCATTCTGGTGATGTCGGTTTTGAAACAATGTTCTTGCCGACTTTTGCAGAAACGCTAACGCACGTCAGTAAATTTGGCGGAGTTGCTGCTTATGTCCAGCATGTTCGTGATGCTGGTTCGCTTTCAGGCCCAGATTTTCATTCATTGATGATTTGTGCAATGGCCGCTTCCTATGATCCACAACAACCAACTCAGGATAATCCACTTGGTATCGTTTTGCCACTTGACGAGAAGACGGCAGTTGTTGAAGAAGAAGCATGGTCGCGTTGGATGGATTTCGACCCACTCACATTGATTGAGTCCAAGCATGAGGCACTCGCTCAACTGAAGTGCTTCTTCATCGATTGTGGCAGCAGGGACCAATATCATATTCAGTATGGAAGTCGACGATTTGTTGAACGTTTAACAGCATTGAATGTCGCCCACATATGGGAAGAATTTGATGGTACTCATTCTGGAATTGACTTCAGATTAGACTCGAGTTTTTCACAATTATCCAAGGTCTTGTCTTAATTCCAACAAGTCTCTGAGGCGGTGAGTTCTTCAAACGCCTTCTTTTGAAGGTGGTATGGCCGACCCCATGGACTATGCGAGTGCTGGCGTCGATATTGACCTTGAAGGGGCTGCTGTAGCCTCGCTTATCGCTTCACTGAGCGCATCCACTCGACCTGCAGGAACGCCTGGAGCACCTGTTGACCTTCCCGGCGGGTTTGGTGGATTAATCGAGTTCGGCGATTCTTTACTCGCTCTTGCTACCGATGGGGTTGGAAGTAAATTACAAATCGCATCTTTGCTCAAACAATGGGGTGGTGTTGGAATTGATTGTATGGCTATGAACGTCAATGATTTACTGTGTGTTGGGGCTGAACCAATTGCTTTCGTAGATTATGTGGCTGTACCAAAGCCCGACCCTGAAACTCATGCTGCTCTTGGAGCGTCGCTGGCTGAGGCTTGTCGATTGGCACGGGTGACATTGGCTGGCGGGGAAACCGCATCCCTCCCTGGTATCGTGACAGAACTCGATCTATCGGGAACTGCACTTGGCTATGTCAAGAAAGGTAATGCAATCACCGGTGAACATTTGGAATCAGGGGATGTTCTCATTGGACTTCCTTCATCTGGTGTGCACTCAAACGGATATTCTTTAGTTCGGCGTGTCATGGAACATACTGGACATGAATATACCGATGATGCTCCATTCAATGTTGCAAGTATTGGCCGTAGCGTTATGCATTTCAAAGGAAATGACGATGCACAATTTACTCTCGGTGAAGTCTTCCTCAATCCAACACGAATCTATTGTGACCCAATTGTTGATCTTTTGCATCATGCTGAATCCACTGACGCTGAGTTTGCACTCTCAGATATTCGTGCAATCTGCCACGTAACTGGCGGTGGACTCTCCAATCTTCTCCGCCTCCACGGCTCTCTGGGCTGGCACATTGGTTCACCCCTTGCACCTCATCCTGAATTTGAGTGGTTGCAAGAAGTCGGTGGTATCGAGACTCGAGAGATGTATCGCACCTTCAACATGGGTACTGGAATGATTCTTGCTGTCTCAAAGCTACACGCAGAAACAATCTGTGCTTGGTTGAAAGAACGTATGGTCGGCATCCGAATAATCGGTTCTGTCAATGACCAAGGTCACAAAGTCACCCACGCCCTTGAAGGCGTCGAGTTCACGCACTACTAGGTCGTGTGTGGTCCACTCGAACAACAACTTCTGTAGGTTCAGATGTTGAATGTCCTTATTCACGCTGTTCAATCGAAGAGGGATTATTCATCCATCGACTTTCGAGCTGCGGTTCCCAGACAAACGATTGCACCGAGGTAGAGAAGTGGTGCTAAGAAGTCTGTTGGAACATCGAAGTTGGTCCAGTAGGTGAGTGACTTTTGGTTGGTTGTGACACTGGATGCAAGATTTTCTGCATCATCGTCGCCAATGACTGAAGATGATTCAATCGAGAACACTGCTTGCAAATCATCCACAGTTGGTGCGGTATGTTGCTCGGTAATTGGGCGCATGTCCAACCAGAAAGTGGATTCTGAAGAACCTGCGATAATTGCACCACTGAGTTGTTCTGCTTGTAGAGTCACTTCACTACCGAAGTAAACTGGTAGAGCACCAGGCATTGCGTCAAGCAATGTGTCGGTGTCCAAGAGTTTCGCTTGGATCAAACGTGACAATGGGTCAAGAGATGCCGAACAGTCATCGACTGCGATGTCCTTGAGCGTTGAAGTGCCTGTGCATGTGATTTCTGCAGTTGCATAGCCTGAGAGGTCGACAAGGTCACCATCCATTGTAAGGAAACCACCTGTGGTTCCAATACGAGATTCTGCAGTGATAAGGCCGAATGTGTTTTGCATCTTCATAGCATCCTTCCAAGAGAAGAATGAACTTCCGTCAACAGCCAACAACTCGCCTTTATCGCAATCCGTATTTTCTCCAGTACAGATCATGTAATCTGTTCCTGTGTCACTGACAATACCGCCAGAGCCGTAGTAGGTTGAATTGGATTCAAGGCTTGTCCATCCAACGGTCATGTCCATTGGGTTTCCTGATGCCAAGTAAGCGACAACAGGGTCGTGCCATCCGAGCAACCAGTTATTGAATTCTTGAGTGAGGTAAGGTGTGGTTCCGAAGGAGCTCATGAGGAAGTCCGGAACAAATGTTCCAAAGATCGGAGATGAAACAAAGAAACTCAATGCCTCTGCAGCATTTTCATCAATGCCATACAGCGCAGAGATGGTTGAGGCGTCCCATGTCATTGGCGTTCCTGCTTCCATTGAAGAGAAGTTGATAGGAGGGGTCATTCCACTCAATTCACCATACATGAAGAGGGTCGCTCCTGATGAAGTGGTCAAGCCAAGCACTGGATGGTAGAGGATGTGTCCTGCTTGTTCTTGGGTGATTGAAATTGGTGTAGCATCGGAATGTCCAGGGATAAGACCTGCTCCCCATGCGCCGCCCATGTTGAGGCTGTTGGTGAGGTAAGGGTCGCCAATTGGACTTATTCCGCCAAAGGTTTGGTTGACGAATTGCTGAGCATTCATTGTCCCTGTTCCACCAACTAATCCAAGTTCAAGAGAGGTCGCTGAGGCAGCCCAGCCACCAGCCCAAACCATGATTGCACCGTATTGTGTTGGAGTTAGGCCAAAGTTGGTCATTACAGTTGTTGCATCAAGGGTCAAGAAGGTAGCAAGTCCAAATCCAGTTCCATCTGCATTTTGAGCAAGCAATCCTGTTGGAGTTGCTGAGGTGTGCCCAGCAAGAAGAAGTGCAATGGTATTCACGCCATCAAAACTGACACCAAGGAGGTTTTCCAAACGGTCAGCAATATCTTCGACAGAGGAGGCATTGAAATCAGAACCGCCTCCGTTCATAGCCATCATGGTTCCAACTCCTGCATAGAGTGACCAATCTCGAACCAAGGTTTGTGCGAAATCTGGAACAACTGTGTCAGGAGTCCCGTCGCCAGTAGTATCAACCATGTAAACGACGTCGGCTGTGGTGTTGTCGTTGTCATGGTCAACCATCATTGGTGCGGTGTAGCCATAGGTTGTAGCGCGTTGTATTGTCGTTGAATTCATTGGGTCAGCAACCATTTCGGAAACGAGCATGTCTGGCTCCCCCATTCCAACAAATGCAACTGGTCCAAGAGCAGTATGCAAAGACATGTTGAACTCAGGACTGTAAGGGTGGAAGGTTGAATCGAGAGCTGCGTCGATTCCTGAAAGGAAGTTTGCTGCTGGGAGTGGTGTTCCTGCTGCTGCATTGGTTCCAACGATGTATGCTCCTGTGTCGCTTGCAAACCATGCTGCATACGAACCTGTAGCGAACCCTACGCCGCCAACAACTCCCGTTGTGACTGCGATGGTGTTTGCTGTTGCAGTTCCTGCTTGAGTTGTGTTAAGATCTTGGTTCATGTTGTTGGCTGCGAATCCAACCTTGGTCAAATCCATGATTCCATTGACGGCCAATCCGGTTGCTCCAATCACTTGAGGCGTGAAACCAATGTTGAGTTGTGTGATTTCAACATCACAAGGAACAACGGTGTCAACAGAGCATGCATAGGATGTGTTCTCGTGGTAGGTGATGGTTCCTGCACTTGAATTGTGTGAAGTAAAGGTTCGGTCAGAAGTGATGGTGTAGGTGACCGGTCCAATCTTTTCATGAGTTGGAGCACTACCGTTGGCAACTTCTGCTGCATTGGTTACAGTCCATCCATAGAAATCACGGTCAGAAGTCGAAGAAGCCCAGTCGGATTCAATATCTGTACAATCGTCATTGGCGCAAATATTGTCCAATGGTGTTGTCTTTGTCGCTTCGATTACTGCGTCTTCTACGCCACCTGTGGAGAGCATGGAAAGGCCACCGCTAAGAAGTAAGCATACAAGTCCTGCAGCAAGCATCGTTTTTGTCGTCATCATTGACATAAAGTGCTAACCGATTCTTATACCACATAACAGTTGGTGTAGTTTACAACACTAAAGAGCAAGAATGGAACCATTTGTCTAACGCCGTACCAAACAAGCGGTGCGGTCTTGAATGAGCAGTTCAACCCACCTACATGGCCGAAGGTGCAAATGGGGACTCAGGCCCAGATGGTTGGCCCGGCCAAATGTGGCTTGAAGGACGTACTTTGGTGCATTTGTTGAATGAACAGCCACGTCCGACCCACATGCCGAGAGGCCCTGCAAAACGAACCGGACCTGGTTTTCTCAATCCCGCTATGGCTCCAGCTCGAACCCGTAGTATACTGTTACTCAATGATGCGCTTGAACATGGATGGCTGGTACGGCCTGACCAAACCATTCGAGTATTGGATGCGTTGTGCGCTACTGGTGTTCGAATTCGGCGATGGAGAAATGAAATCCCCGCTCATGTTCAGCAACGCTTGAGAATCACGGCCAATGATTTAGACCAGTTTGCATTAGACTGGGCCTCTCTTTCACATTCAACCCACCCACCAAAGCAAAGCATTGAGCACGAACCTGAAGATGACCGATACGGGAACAATTCCGAACAGGTTTTTGACAATGGGTTGGATTTTCGGAACATCGATGCTCGAATTGCAATGATGGAAACAGGGTCTCAATGGATCGATGTAGATCCATTCGGCTCCCCCGTGCAATTTCTTGATGCTGCCATTCAAGGATTGTCAAGAACTGGCGTTTTAGAAATCACAGCAACTGATACTGCAGCCCTCACCGGTTCATCCGCCTCAAGTCAAGCCCGACGTTATGGGGCGAAAGGAATCGTCGATGTCTATGCCCATGATGATGCTGTGCGCTTACTTCTAGCCACAGTTGCCACCAGTGCTGCTCGCTTGGATAAATCAATCACACCATTGATGGCTTTGTTCGATGGGCATCATGTTCGAATTTCTTGTTTGGTCAAGACAAGTCGAGAGAAAGCAAGTAAGATTGGACAAATGATTGGATGGAGAGTTCGGGAAGAAGATGTTCCTTACCGATTTGTCCACCACCCGACTCCAGAACAAGTCAAGCGGGCCAGTGGGCCGTTGTGGATTGGGCCGCTCTGGGACAAGGAGATTGCTGGTCGTATGACTGAAGAGAAAGTGCTTGAGTTGTGTCAAGCAACTCCTGAAGAAATTGAAGAGATGAAAGCAGTAGGACTCGAATGGAGTGCTGAAGATGTTGAATACTCAACACGTGAATTGAGACGTAGTGTCCGATATATTTCCGATGCTGCTGACCTCATGAGTCGGGAACATTTACTGTTGAACCTTGATTCACTGCCACGTTGGGCTGGCATCGGTGGAGCACCTAAACTTGAGAAGTTGATTGTCAGTCTCCTCGAAGATGGGCATTGTGCTGCTCGATTACCGGATTTAGAACCATTACTCATCACGGATGCACCGTTCGAGACGGTATTACAACACGTCCGTAAGAACTCCCCTTTAGCCAAATGAAGGATCGATGTCACGGTCTGCTTCGAACACTTCAGTTTCTGGCCCGGGCAAGAGCGTTTGCGAATTCTCAAGAACATCTCGGACGCTGTCTTCGATGTTCTGCGCGTTAGCCAGTAATTCACTGAGTGGAATTTCAATGCCGGTAAGTTCGGCAACTGCTTCAACCGCTAAAGCAGCAGCACGAGCATCGGGATACATTGGACTTGCCTCAGCCAGTAAAGCGGTAATATCGATTCCAAGTCGGTCCCCCTCCCCAAGAAGAAAACCGGTAATGCCGGCAACTATACCTTGCTGAATTGGTTCAATGCCGGCGCTGTGGAGACGATCTCGTGCAATTTGAGAAGAGCCTACGCCAAATAAATTGCCGGAGGAAACATCCTTACTCGATTGAACCAATCCATCAATGATGATGAGACGATCAAAACCACCTCGGGTGAACCATTCCAATACCGTAGAAGCAAACATGATGTCTTGCTCGTCTTTGAATTGTATTTCCGAAGTAAAAACGCCAATTCCATCACCTTGGTAGACGCGAACCGGGTGCTTTGGTACTTCGTTATGAATCAAGGCCACAGCAGGGAATTCTGCATTCAGCACTGTGCCTAATTGCTTGAGTTTGAGCGTTTGAATAATGTGAGAGGCTGCAATAACCCCGACCATCCCCGCAGTCGTAAATCCAGCAACGGCAACTCCACCCGTAGTTCGGGGGTCAGCACCGTCTTGGAGAACAAGCGCATATCCTTTGAATTCGTGTTCCATGTCATGCCCCCTTGATTAAGCGTGATGGCGGTCTATCAAAAGTCATACGGTAGGGTTAATCTTCCCATACCGCCCAATCTTCCCAGCCATCTTCACGGTACCACCAGACGCCTTCTTCGTCTTCCCACCATTCAGTTCCTTCATCATCGACTGTGATTTCATTCTCTTCAGAAGCTACTTCTTCGGTTTCGTATTCAGGTTCCGCCTCAATTTCTTCAGATTGATCGTAGTGTTCAATTTCGCCACGGCCATCAACTTCATCGAATAAAGAAGGGCGTGATTTCTGAGGGGGTTCGGCCGACATTTCCTCCCCGCCTTCAGATTTGATTTCATCAATACTTCGGCTTGGGCGAGAAGGTGTAGCAGATTGAATATCTTCTTCGTTATCGTCGAACTCTTCGAACCAATCGTCTTCTTCGCTTCGTGGGCGTAACAAGACAAAGGCTGCAACTCCGCCAACAATTACGAGCAAGGCGATGATTCCACCGACAAGTGCTCCTGAACCGCCTTTGGTTTCGGTAGGGTCGATAACAATCGGCTCATCAACTTCCAGTTTTTCGGCGAGCGTCCATTGGATTTCACCCTCGGTTGTTGCTGAAGGAGTACTCATCGTAGAACAGAGGTCTGCTCCGTCATCGGTGCATGTAAAAGTGAACTCATAACCAACGCCTTGAATGCCCGGGAATAATCCATCGGATGGACCGTTTCGTATTGGGGTAAACGTGAGAGCGTGTGAACCGTTAGCGATTATTACAAAATCGCTCCGAAGAAGAATTACTTGATGATCAAAGGTGAGAGGGAGGGGGGTGGCCGAGGGGTTGGTCCAACTGAAGCCAATTTGAACCCCAAATGGATTTGGGTTGGTGATGGTGCAGATGAAGGCCAAGTCTGCTCCATTGTCTTCCCAAGCATACGTTGCTGATTCGCAAGAGACTGTGCCGGCAAGTGTCACATCAGGGAATGTCGGTTGATTGGTTTCATTCTCGGTTTCATTCTCGGTTTCATTACTCAAAGAATCATGGAAACTAAAGCTAAAAGTTCCAGGATTTGGGGAAAACCAGAGTTGATTGGCAGAGGGCGAAAAGATCAGTTCATCGCCTGGGGTAGCATTTCCATCAAGTGTGATTTCGCCGCCTTTAATTTCAACTGTTCCTGAATCTGAAATATTTCCTGCTGAATCGGATAATTGCCAATCATACATCACATTTGCAAGACGCGTGTTCTGCGCTGGAAGTTCTGGAGTGATAGAAGCCACGATGGAATATTGATTCGAATCATCGAGTTCAACTTGTTCCGGAGATGTGGAGACCGATGCGCGTAAGATCCCCATTCCATTCAATGTCAATGCCACTACGTCAGTCGGCTGAATTTCGCTACTCCCTGTTGTTCCGTCGTATTCTATGACAAGAGAAACTTCACCAATAAAGTCGGAAAAGGTGGCCGAAAGTTCAGTCAAATCTTCGACTTGAACAGCTTGCCATGTCCCATTTTCATCGGTAACTCCCGTGATGAGGTGTTGGTAATCTTGACTGATAAAATTAAGAGAGACGTCCTGAGATGGAATCACTTCACCTTCGCTTGAAAGAGTGATTTTCATATCTAACGAGTCCAAAGCACTCAATTCAAACCAGCTCGCATTCGAAAACCCGCTTGAAATCATTTCAAATGAGATCTCGGCTGAACGAAGAGAGTTATTTTGCGATTGGACCGGCCCGACGGAGGAGAAGTTCTCTGTGGCGTTACCGTAGGAATCGTAGGCCACTACAGCGACCCAGTAATCGCTTCTGTCGACCAATGTATTCCCATCTCCATCCACGGTGATATTCGCAGTCAACTGATTGGTGGACGGGGCAACTGTAGAAACCGGAGTCAGCGATTGGAGAATGGATATCTCCTCAACCTCAACGAAGATTCTGTATTCGGAAACAAGATCAAGCGAAGCATTCCACATTACGTCAAGTGAATTGCCGTCATCATTTGCAGTATCCATGGCGATGAGCCCTTGAACTGCCATCGGAGGTGAAGGGAATGGCATCGTGATTGAAAGTCGCGCAGAAAGATTACTCGTGACTCCATATAAATGTAAAGAACGTACAGCGTAATCATAAGATTGGCCAGGAGTGATATCGGGGTCAGCCGTGGAATTCATAGTGGATGTAAATGTCGGATTGTTGAGGTCAAAGAGACCGCCTGGGTTCGTTTTGAAAATTTCAAATTGAATCAAATCGGTACCGAAATCGAACATGTCTTGCCATGAGAAAAGGACAGTTTCGGATGAAAGTACATCAACACTCAAGACTGGGGCTGGAGGTAAGGCCAAATTTGGGGCACCGGGGATGTAATCGGCATTTAGGTTGGAAAGAGACAACGTACCAGTTTTCGTTGATAAGAAGGGCAGGTTGATGTTAATTATCCCCGTTCCAGCTGTTTGTTGTTGGTTGATGATATTGGTAAGATTCCCTACTGCAGCGGGGTTATTTTCAACAATGAAGTCCATGTCATATCCAATGTCCATATTGCTGATGTTGAAAGTACCCGTTCCTGAACTTGTGAAAGAGTGGGTCAAAAGGCTCATTTTGATGTCGTAATCATGTGAAGTATACATTTGGTTACTGGTCAATGGAGCAAGTAGGGTTGATATGTATCCAAGGGGGTCTTGGAATTCTAAAGGTGGCGTTCCAAGTTGCCCATCTCCTGCATAGCCATATGCGAATAAATCATTTTGGCCGTTTTGGTCGATGTCCATGGCGACTGAATCCCATGAACCAATAAACAGGCCGAGGGCGCTTCCTTCACCAGCAGAAACAATATGCTCAGGTAGGCCATCTGCATCCATATCCACATATTTTGAATCGGTCGGAATCGACCATGGTTCGAGAATTGTTTGAGTGGCTGTGATTGAAGTGGTTGTAATATTGAAGATGCTGATGTTTCCTTCTATGGTTTGAGAATTACCATCACTCGAAATTAATTGAGGGATGAGGAGAGAAGGGGTGCCGTCGCCATTATGATCTGCAATCGTTGCGTTGATTAAAATCAACGATGATGTCACTGTGGTTGTCGTCCAGGTTGTGCCGGTGTTTTCAGCAAGAACATACCCTTGCATGGTTGATGAGAGAAGGTCAACATCACCATCTTGGTCAATATCGGCCCCGATGATTTCTGATCCTATTCCATCGATTGCATTTACTCCTAATCCCAAAGCGCCGTTTATCCATTTGATGTGCCTTGTGTAACCGGTGTTATCGGTGACAAGTGCTGAAAATTCCCCCTGTGAACCATTGAAATGGCCAGCATAAATGGAGGTGAGTTGAGTGGGCGTGGCCGTTCCATTGCCGAGAATGGTCAAAGTAGTGTTGCTATCAAAATTAGCGTTTTTATCGTTATATTTTCGCAACGAAACAATTCCGCCTTCGTGAATTGAAAGGATGTCCGCATGCCCATCGCCATCAATATCGCCTACGCTGGCTGAAATCAAATCTTCTGAAAGAGATACGGGTGAAGCGGTGCTGAGGATTCCCGTTGTGGCATTTGTATGATGATAGCATGCACGGTCATCGGCAGGTGCTATCGAGATGACATCGTCGAAATCATCGCCATTGACATCAGCTACTACGATATCGCCCTCTGCACCGCATGTTGGCGTCCATGAAGAGTGTGTGACTCCTGTGGATTGACTCCAGTCAAGAGTGCTGAGTGCTGGGCCTGTAAAACCGCCTTGGATGTTGATGTGCGCTTTCACAACTATTTCATCGCGGGTGTCGTTATCAATATCTCCCGTTTCATAAGACGAAATATTATCGATTGGTATGAGTCCTGCGGGCACATTAGAAGTGTACGTTACATCCATTGTCCCACTGACAATTGCGGAAGTATGTGGCAAATAGAATGGAATTGACTGGCCTGTCCCATTCGAAAAAATGGATTGGTATGATGCATTATTGATGAATGTATTTTGATGTCCTAAGTCTCCAAAACCAATTCCATCGAATGCCCACTCATTGATTCCATCTTGCCCAATATCAAGAGAAACTTGGCCAGGAGTCGCGAGTTGCTCTTTCGCGTTAATCATGAATTGGCTAGATTGAAACGTCACGTTTCGAGGAATCTCGATGGAGGCGGTTGTGTCCAATTGGTTAGCGCTAAGGGGAATAGAAAGCGTTGCTGAACCATTCGAAAAGGTATTAATCGTTCCAGGTTGTGTGTTTGCACTGGCTAAGAAAAGAGCACTTGATTGAGAAAAAACAAGCAATGACAGAACGATAATCGTTGAAATGCGGTTTTGGTTCATTCGGGTCGCCTCAGTGGCATGGAGCATGATGCCCCTTACACAATCCGAGGGGGTGGCATGGGTTTTCAAGCCTTTCTTAAAATTCTTGTCAAGAAGGCTGGAAGCAGCGTCGCTAAAGGGTTAAGAACATTCGGCTGAAGCAAGAACCAAGTTGAGGTGTTTGATTGGATAGAACTGTTAAGATTTCTGTTACTGCGGGTGATGTCGAAATCGACCTTGACGGCTCCACTACAGAACTTGAAGAGATGCTCTCATTGCTTCGAAAAGACGATTCATGGGGTCTCATGATCGATCGTTTGAAAGTTGCCCGGAACGCAGCAATGGAAGCTGCTATAGCTGCTGCAAAAGCATCGGGTTTACCAGAACGAGGCTCTGCATTCCGCACCTTGGTTGAAACCTGTTCTTTGAAGCGGAAACCCGACCAAGTACTTGGCGCCATTCATTATCTCAGAGAAGTTGAAAGTGTCACTGATAGCCCTCCACGCGTCATAAACCAATTGTTTGAAGATGCTGGAATGGAATCTCCTGGCAACCTCTCACTCTACCTCAATCGATTGCGGGAGAGAAACTTCTTGATCATTCCAAGTGGGAATGAAGATAAGAATCGATTTGCAATATTAAGTGGCGAAGGTCGCGCCCATTTGGACAAACGCTCGAGCAATTGAGGGATGAAAATGGTGATGTCGGGGGGGGGCGACGGTGACCCTCGAGAATCGGGTGATGAACCTTCAATACCGCTGGATTGGTCTTTTCAGAATCACGCCGGAACTATTCTTCGCAAAGGAAGGCATGCAGGTTCTACGTTTCGCCGAGCGATACTTGACAATGCAGACTTTACCGAAGGAGATTTTTCAAACTCGGACTTTCGAAGAGCCTCTATGTTCAATATCGACTTAATGAAATCGGCATTTGACGGTTCGGATTTTCGAGATGCTGACCTTCGTAAGGCGAGATTGAATTTGTCGAATTTCCGAAATTGTCAATTTGCTGGAGCAGACCTGCGCGGAATTCGTGGAAGATACGCCATTTGGCAAGGCAGTGATTGGTGGAATGCCATCATTGATGATGATTTGAGAAAGGCGCTTTCCAAAAAATGGCCCCAACCAAGTTCAGAATAACTCATTCTTCAGCATCGGTTTTGAGATACACTTTGTTTTCGGGATAGAGGGCGAGGCGGGCACGGGCATTGAGGAGAGGGAGGGCTGCGATTCCCGCACACATGAACATGCATACGCCGCAAAGATAGGCAGTGATTTCGTAGGTGAGTAATAAGACTCCAACCAAATGTGCATCTGCTGCTCCTTTGACAAGAAGGCTACCGGCGATGCCTGATGCCATTCCAATACCTGCGCCACCCAGGGCCAGCTTAGCACCAGAGCCTTTGAGGAAGAACAACATTCCGCCGCCAATGAAAAGCATGAGGCCTGTAATGCCCAATCCGTAGCCGCGAATTGCATAACCTCCGGATTCCCTTGCAGCGTCATGGAATGACTGGTATTGTTCAACTGAGACGTCTTCTGTCCCATCTCCTTGGCTGTTTGGAGTGGATAAGAGTAAATCGACCTCTTCAGCGGACAGGTCTTCTGCTTGATGGAGTGAAATATCTCCATAGGCTTGGCCGAATAACAACAACGCGCCAAGAAGAAGAAGAATTCCAACTGTTTTTGGCCCCTTGCTGTCGGGCCGGATGGTAAAGACGTAGGGTGGCATTTCCGATTCGGGTTGGCTCTCATCCATGCGCATTGAAAACCCAAGGTCGACGTCGGACCCTTTGGAATCGGGCAGAACTGTATCCTTTTCAGAATCCTCGCTCGTGATTGTATCCTTCCATCTCGATTCCGATTTGACCGAAGAGCTCGGTGTTGATTTTGGATCACTCATGCTGAAGCCTCTTTCATGTGGTGGAGTAAGCCTACTTTCAATTCAGTGGGAATCGTTTTGGATTCTAAAGAGTCCATATCAACGCATACCGTCACTTGCGTTGAGCGCCAAAGTAACTCTTGATTTTGATTGTGAAACTCATATGCCCATGTGCAGGAAGTTGTTCCCACTTTCTCGAGCCAAATAGTCGCATGAACTGTATCTCCATAGCGAAGTGGTGCAATAAAGTCAGTCTCTATGTGGACAACGGGGAAGCCTATTCTTCGCTCGCCAATCAATTCAGGATAGCTTATCCCACACATTGGCTCCCAGCATTCCTCGAAAAAACGGTGTGCGAGATCGTAGATTCTTGGGAAGTAGGCTATGTTCGCATTATCCAGCATCGGGTAATCGACGCGACGTGCCAATTGAACCGCCATAGTGGTACCACATGGTCGGCCATCATGAAGCCTTGGATTCTCAGCCATAAAAAGTAGCAAAAAGCAACCCGTTGCGCTTATATCCAATCGGTGAGTGGCCCGACTACAAGGCCCTATAGTGTAGTTGGATATCACGCCGGCTTGCGGAGCCAGCAACCCGTGTTCGAATCGCGGTGGGGCCGTTCTTGTCTCTTCGAGGTGCAGCCGCTGTCGGCAATTAGAGCTTCCAATCATGCATTTCCCAACTCTGTTCTTGGGCGAATTGTTTGAACGCACCTTTCGAATTTATTGCGATTGGGTTTCCAGTAATCCGCATAAACCATGAGTCGGCCATTGTATTTCCATAACCATAACATTCTGCAAGGTCGTGTCCATTCTCTTGAGCATCCATTTGAATAATCGGGACTTTTCCTTTTCGGCGAGGCACTGACCAGCCCCGTTCTGAGCCGCTGAGTATACCGGTTCGGTCTGTAGGACCGCAGCCATAAACGGTATCCATTCCAAGCACTTTCCCCATCGCTTCTGCCATTGGGGCTATAGTTGCTGAAACCAAAACCAAGCGATGGCCTTGGGCCCGATGCCATTCGATTTTGTCTCTCGCTTGTTGGGTTACTTTGTGAGTGAGTTTTTCTTCAGCGATTTGTTTGGAGAGTCTCTCCAAGAGTTCCCACGAAGCAAGCGAGAAGTGTCCACGGTTCCGTGCAGCATCATAGGGGGCTCGTAATCGCAAGGTATTGGCAAGGAAACCTACGCACCATGCAGCCGCTCCATATGGAATTCGCCAAGGGCGTTTTCTCCCAAGTACGACGGTGAGTGTTTTTTCGCTTGAAGCGTCCAAAAGAGTGCCGTCGAGGTCAAAGTACGCAGCAACGCCTTCCCGCATAGCCTCTGCTCAACGCTCAATATACATGAGTCCCCCCTTCTCAATTACCTAAATTCAATGCTTTTTAGGGAACTCAGGGCAACCTGTTTCTCCATAGACACGTCGACCTGCGGTATGATCTTGCCACCATACGAGGTATTGGGCCAGATGGCGAGGGATGAAAAAACCAACTTTACGTGGCGTAAGGCCGTGGTTTCGCATTGCGCGTTCGTTGGTTAAATTCGCTACAATCGATTGAGCAGAACATCCAGGGTTGGCGCCAACAAAAAGGAGGATTTCTGCTTTCAACCGTTCGAACCTTGCTTGTTTTTGTGAACCTTTTCCTTCTCTTCTTGGTGGCATAGTTCGAAAATTACTGTTAACCCATATCAAAGAAACCATGGGGGCCCCATCAGAGGAGAGCGTTCGAAATATCACTCAAATGAGACATTACGGGTGGTTTTCCAGTTTGCCGTTGCTAATTTCTTAGCCTTGCCGTCAGCAATAATTGGATGAATATCTTTGAGACGGCCATGCATACCATGGACATGGAACTTCACTCGTAATTCGGCAGCTTGATCTCGAACGACTGCTTCCATTTGTGCTTCGTCAAGTTCCACAGATGCGAGGGTCGCTCCATCTGTAAGGCTGGTGATTGTGAAGGTTGTTCCAGAGACTGTGAGCGCTGGTCTGAAGTCCATATCATTCGGGTGATCCATCCAAGCTGAAACATCAACAGAGAGCGAATCGCGAATGTTGACGCGGTTAATTTCTACAGTATCGACCATGGCAATCAACTCATCCGAAGTGCTCCCGCTTCATACATGTTCCCATCGACCAAAGTGGTCACTCATAAGCAATTTCAGTTAATTTCGGGATTAAAAGAGTCACTGTTACAGTCAATGTCCAATCGTTTCCTGGGTCGGGGTCCGGAGCCCCTTCAAACAACGGGTCTGGGTCTGCTTGTTGTGCTGAAACCGACCAAACCCATGTGCCTTGACCTGAACGAGTGCCTGATGTGGAGAGGAGTTGTTGGAGCAGTGCTTCCTCCGAATCTGAATCATAGATGCCGTCTTCTCCTGCGGGATTCATGTTATCGGCTGACAAAGTTGCGGATGCTGATTCATTCGAAGTGATGTTACCTTCTCCGGTTTGAGCAGATTTATCATATCCGTCATTGACAATGAAGATGGATAAAGTGAAGTTGTCTTGAGGTGCAAGAATGTCCTGTTGCAATTCAAGAACACCGAGGAAAGAGGTCACTCGTCCATCATCTCCTGGAGTGATGTTGCCCTCCCACTGTTGCCCTTGGTCGAGGTATTCATCCCATGAATATTCAATTTCTTTGCTCTCCCAAGTCACTTCATAGCGTCGGGAATTAATTTCAAGAGTAAATAATTGCTTCACCATGGCATCGGCTGAATCAGTTGCAGTGAGGCTTCCTTGAATAGTCCCTGAGCGATTGGTTGGCAACAAGACGGTCGATTCGGTTGAGTCGATATCGTTTCTCATATCGCCATCGCCATCAGAATCTTCACCCCAATTCAAATCCCACTCAAAGTTCAATTCATCACCTTCGGGATCTACGCTGTTACTTGCATCTAAGCGCACAGAGTCGCCAGAGCGGATGGAATCGGGATAGGTGAGGTTGAGAAGAGGTACACCGTTGACATTGACTGTTGTTGTGGCTTGGTCTTTACCGCCTTGGTCGTTAATGACGGTGAGTTCAACGGTAAATCTGCCAAAGGTGGCGTATCGGTGAGAGGTAAACCCTGTTGTCGTTTCCGAAGTTTGACCGTCCCCAAAATCCCAAAGATATTCAGTGATCACGCCTTCAATAGGTTCTGAATCTCGTGCATCGAAGGTTACTGTCTCGCCTTCTTGAATTTGGAGTGGGTATGCAGTAAGATTGGCTCTTGGGTCGACTGTGAAATCCAATGCGCCTGTGCAGCCGGCAACTAAACTCGAGCAAACCATGAGGCTTGCCATGAGTAAAGAACGAACGGTTCGCTCACTCACCATTCGCCACATGGAATTATGCTGAATCCCCACCCTATCTAATGCTTGGGGGGATTTTTTCCACTTTATCTCAAATTATAAATTCGGATTCTAAGCGCCGAGTCGTTCAGAACTTAATCTCTTCAGGGAGGTCGCCCAAGATTGTGGCCGATTCAAGATGGTCGCCCAGTTCTTCAACCGATTGATGTTCAACGGTATTCAATTCCGAATGATCTTCCGGTTGCTCGTCTGCAGACAGTAAATCCATCACTTCAACCTCTCCAGCATCATAAGCAGGTGCTGCGGTAGGTTCCGCTTCTCGCTTCACTTTCTGGACATTAGATTCTAATTCATTCATCGCATCGTCGATGACGCTTTGTTGGCGTTGGACAAAATCTTCAATGAGCTTTTCTCGATGGGGGTCATGAAATTCTTCCTCCCCGACTTCTAATTCTTCAGATTTGGAGGAAAAGACCTTCTTCAAGCGATTTACGAAGCCCATAGACAATGGCACCGATGGGACAAGTATGGGGTTTGCGATTGCTTGTATGCAGAGGGTGATGTTCAAAGGGGGTCAGCGGTGTTGTTCGGCTATGGCCCCGAATGTCCTCGACGGTGAGCGGGTGCTCGCCTTTGATTTGGAGACGACAGGCATCTCGACATCTTCAGACCGCATTGTCCAAATTGCCTTGGTCGGTGCAACACCAGATGGTACTCCGATTCACTTTGAGCGGATTATTAATCCTCAGCGGCCGATTCCTTACGGTGCGAGTAATGTTCACGGTATTTTTGATCAAGATGTTCGGGGAAAGGGCAATTTTTCAACCATCGCCGATGAAGTTGCAGAACTGATTGAGGGCTCGGTTATTGTCGGTCATAACGTTCGGAGATTCGATCTTGCAATGCTTGATGTTGAATTCCTTCGTTTAGGGAAGAGAACACCACGCCCGAAAGCGGTCATGGACACCTATGAATTAGTTCGAAGACTCAATGTTCCTCGGCCTCATAAACTTGGAGCATTGTGTTCCCGCCATGGTATTTCGTTGGAAAATGCACATACTGCTGCTGCAGATGCTGCTGCATCACTGCTGTTATTCTGGAGGCTTTCAATCGATCATGCCCCTTCATTTCGATGTTCATTGGAGGAATTGGAACGGTGGGCTGTTCACGGGAACATCTCTTCTGATGCAACCAATTTAGGAAGGGGTTTAGGTGATCTCGAACTGGTTGACCAATTGGGGAAAATCCGCAAAGATGGTGAACAAATGATTCTCGCTTTTGGAAGACATAAGGGTCGCGATATTCGTGAAATTTATTCTGAAGACCCTCGCTATATTCACTGGCTTCTCTCTGCGAAAGGAATTGAAGATTCGGCGGCAAGAGAGGCCATACAAGGTTATCTTGGAATTGATGGTTGAGACCTTTTTTCGTTCAATGTGATTCATACACCCTGTTGCACGACTTTCTTTGTATCAGAAAAGAGCCGCACATCTATACGATGACAGCGACCTCTTGAAATAATCAAAATACTCGCAGAACAGTATGGGGCTCCGGCGGTTCGTTGCGAGCGGCGATTTGACGTCAACCACAGAAAGTTCATCAATTCGTAATTACGGCGGAATCGTTCTGCTCATTGCCACGCTGATGCTTTTTCTCTATCGGAGGAATCTTCAATCTGTCAATATTCTTTTTGTTCTTCTCACAGCACTCTGGTTGAGTATTCGACTTCTCTCAAAAACTACTCTGTTCACAAAGAATGAGCGCGATTTGACGACTCCCTCGCGCAAAAGATATGCTAAACTCCTGTCGCTCCTTCTCCTCGGATTCGTCGTATTTATTCTCATTTCAGCCACTCTTTTCCTGAATCTTTCTCAACAGGTCGGTGGAGAGGCTGGCGAATATGAGTCTTCGAACTATGGAGATGAAGCATTTAAGAATTTGATTCCAACAAGTGTATCATCCGAAAACAGCTCTTTTTTTGCGACTCTTGCAAATTACATGGTCGGTGACAGCCAAAGGTCACCAGATACAGTGTTACCAACCAAGGAATTCGTGCTTGAACCTCTCGATTTAGATGAAATAAGTGTAACATGGTTCGGCCATTCCACACTCTTAATTCGTTCAAACAATGTTACTATCCTTACAGACCCACTCTTCGGTGAAGGAAATACTGACCCGCTGTTTTTTGGTCCAACTCCATTTCCGTTCAAATATAATTATGCGCTCGAAGACCTTCCACCAATCGATTACGTACTCATTTCCCATGACCATTACGACCACCTTGATATGGGTACAGTCAAAGAACTCAAAGATTCGAAATTCTATGTCCCCCTCGGAGTTAAAGCTCATCTTTTGAGATGGGGTATCCCCGGTGAGAATATTCAAGAATTTGATTGGTATGATGAAATGGAAATCTCTACCGTTCTCGATATCGCTCTTACGCCCGCTCAACATTTCAGCGGGCGCTCTTTGTTTGATAGCGACGCTACTTTGTGGGGTTCATGGGTCATTAATCTCAATAATCAATCACTCTTTTTCAGCGGTGATAGCGGCTACACGGAAGAATTCGTGGAAATCGGTGAAAGGTATGGCCCGTTTGATATCGCCTTCTTAGAATCCGGTCAATACAATTTGGCCTGGCAAGACATTCACATGTTTCCTGCTGAAGTGGTTCAGGCAGGAATAGATCTGAACGCATCAACAATACTGCCGATTCATAATTCAAAATATGAACTTTCACTGCATCCATGGAAAGAGCCACTCGAGGAAGTCTCAGCAGAGGGGAAGGGGAGAAACTTGAGCGTTGCAACGCCAATGATTGGAGAGACCTTCATCCTCGGAGATTCGATTCCAAACGATGCTTGGTGGGCGAATGTTTCAGATGCTACGCCTTCGATATTGAAAGAAAATTTCCTTGTTGGCATGATGATTCCTCCTTTGGCCATCGTTGGAATCATTTGGATGTTTACGGGGCGATTGAGCCAACTGAACAATGAGACAAAAGAGAGTGTTTCCAAATTAGATGGTGAAGAATAAGCCATTGAAACGTCAACTTTGCCCACGTGGGCGTTGGGTCGTCATTACGTTTAGAATAAATTTTTTAGTTTATTCCGCAAAACCCAATTTATGCATAAGCATTTTTTGTTTTCTTCGTAATCGTTGTAAGAAACTTCCTGTGATGTACTTCTTCCATTCTTTTGGAACTGCTGCTCGACTCTTTTGAAGGTCTTTGTGTTCCAGCCAAACACCATAATCCAAGTAAATATTTTCACGCCCATTGATGCAAACTGCATGCAATGGAACGTGCGTATTGCTAAACGTTTCGAAAGCGGGAACATGAGATAGTTCAATCAAATCCTCACGAATAAAAAAAGCATCATGATGCTTAGCAGTGGAATAACATCCAGCATACACCAAAGCATATCCGTGGTTTTGGGCCATCATATTCAGTGCTTTGAGCGAAGAACCCATTACACGATCTTGACACCAGAATTCATTCGTATCGTTTGGAAAAGCCATCACTGCATCAATCGGAAAATTCGGATTGAATTCCACACTGAAGAAACTTGGACGGTAATCTTTCAACAGAGCATCAGTCACCCAAATATCGGTTGAGTCCAAGTCGATGGAAATATATCCTGGTTCAATCGGAACATCATATTGTTGAAAGAGTTCGCAGACATTTTCACTCGTGATGAAATGGCGGTACAGATTTATATCTGGATTATGGCAGTTTCCATCCATGAGAAGATGGTCCCATTTTTGTTCATGGACCAACTGTTTGGTATTTGGTAGACAATCGACCCAATTGGTTGAGTCATACCCAAATTCGATACAGTATTTGTTACTGATTTCAATATGCTGGCAGATGAATTCGATCACACCATCTTGCATTCCTTGGGATGAATGCCGTGCTTCATGTTCGGATATCATCGAAATCCAATTCTGTTGGGTCATAGATCTCACTCTATTTGTAAAGGTGAATGGTTTATCCAATATATGTTGGCATTGTGCGAGTCTTGTAGAATACTGCCTTGCTCAATCAACAATATGCGTGATTTCTATTCCTCGCGTAGACTTCTACTCGAAGCAAGCGTTATGTTCGATATCCTTCGAGTCGTTCTAACTCAACAATTCTTTTCAATGTCGATGGTTGGAACGTTGATTTGATTTGTTGGTCGTTTTGTCCTTCAAACACATTACTTGCCTTCAAGGAGGTTGCTTGAGAGCCTGGGATAATGTCAAAGTGAAGGCTCTCATGAGTAACTTGAGAAATCGGGATTTGATTTTCGATGGCAAGGTAGGTCAACCAAAGGTCATCATTTCGGGGGCAAGTTTCTCGAAATCCTTGGCCAACATCACGCATAAGTTGAAGAAATGCTGGTGGGAAAAGAACACCAGATACACATGTTGCAAAATTGAGATTGCTGGGCTTCCCCAATCCAGGCGGCCATGTATCGTATGCAGTCAAACTCATTCCGTCGTCTGCAACTACCATTCGGTGAGCCCGATAAGCATGGATACTTACTGGATCTGAAGTAAAACACGCACTCAATCGCTCTAGCCACCAGCGCGGGTAGAGTATATCGTCATCGGCGACAACATGGGGAACTGAAAATGAAGGTGCATTGACAATCCAAGGTTGAATTTTAGTATGAGGGCCAAGGTTTTCTGAAAGGTGGATTTCCAAACCTCTTTGTTGTAGACGTTGCAGGTTTTTCAGTGGATGAGTGACATGTTCTTCCACATCTAAATGCAGCATTAGACGCGATGGTTGGAGAGAGCCTTGTGCAATACTTTCTATGGCTAAAAATACATCTTTGAGTCGGCGACCATGGGTAGTCAATGAAACGGTTGGACCGCCTTCGCCAATGATCGAAGCATGAGAATATCGATTTCGGAGGCGAAGACGAAAAATGGAGAGATGTATTGGAATATTCCGAATCGTATTTACTGCGAAAGCCATAGGATTGATTCGAACCATTTTTCCACCGTAACATCAAAATCAATCATTGTGTTCTTCGACAAATCAGTTCTGCTGTGATTTGTGCAATGGGTTGGGCTTAACGAATACTTCGGTCTATCCGAATCTCCTATGCGTTTTCTCGTCTGTTGCAAGGTGTTGTAAATGGCGAACTTACGTTCGGTGGTATTCAACACCATCTGGAAGCGGGTTCCAAGGCAAGACGTCACACCAATGACCGATTCGCCATGCCCGGCCCTGTGTCATGATTGAACCCAAGTAAATTGGCCCTTGATGGCCGGTAGCCAAAACTTCGTCAAGCGCTTCTTTGCCTCGATTGTCAAAACGAGCGGCTTGTCGTGCGCCTGTTGGTAATGCTCTGCCGTTTGCATCTGCAGGTTCACAGAGTTCGAGAACGGCCGAACCTGTCTCTGCATCATAATCTTGCAGTAATACTACAGCATCAGAAAAATCACTCTTGTGAAGTGTTCGGTTATCTTTTCTCCAATTCCACCAGTGCGGGCACCAAGCTTTCCAGTCACAGAATCCTCCGCATGATGATTCACCAATAGTCGGCTCCATTGGAAGAGGTGTTGGGACTGTCTTTTGCCAAGCAGAATATGCTGCTTCGAGTACATTTTCTCCTTCTGCCGCCCATTTGGAAGCGTTCTGAGTGTACCATCCTTCGGTTCGTACTGTTGGAGCATTTGGGTTATTGGCAAGAAGAATATCACGATACATTCGAAGTTGGCGATTCACATCGGTCTTCAATTCAGTTTCTGGTGTTCGGCCTGTTTTGAGGTCAGCGACCAACCATCCGACTAATTCCCCTGCATCATTGATATCGCCCATAAGTAAATCCAGACGTCCCATGAGGCGTCCATCTGCGGTTTTCAATTCCCCTTCTACGGCGATGGTGAGTTTCTGTATTCGGCGCCATAAAGCACCAGTGATTCGTTCTTGTTCAAGGCTGCGAACACCGACATGATCCAGCAACATCATCACTGCACCTCGTTGATTACGTACAGCATCTTTCCACTTCTCTTCCTTCCATTGAGGGCGTCGAGGTGTTGCTTCAAAAATTGCTTTTTCCTCCTCCCAGCGAAGTTTGAGAAGTCGTTCGCCTTCTTTCGGTAGCCAATCGCTCTCCGCATCTGCTCGTCCTGACACATCAAGATTGAGTAAATCTTCAACAGATGCGTGAACTGCAGTACCTACGGATGCTGCCATTCCTGCTTTACGAGGCAGACCTTGCCGGCTCAACCAATACATCCGTGGACAGGTCTCATAGCGATTCCAGGCAGATGGTGAGAGCATGTGTGGGCGAGGTTCAGTGATTGCTTGCTCCGCCATACCGGATGCTTTCCTTCAACAAACATGAAACCACCGATGCTTACAAGAAAGGCAAAGTGTTGAAACCTAAGAGCGTCAGCACAACTTCATGGAACGCTCGAGTGTACGACTCAATACCAAAATTGAAACTGAAAACGCGATGGTTGTCGCATGTTTCCCAAGCATCGGCATGGTCTCAAGTGTCGTTGCTCATTTTTTGATTGACCATTTGGACTTGCAGTTCGTTGGAGCAGTTGTCGACCCTCGCCTACCCGTCATTACTTTGGTTCAAGAAGGTGAACCATTGCCTGTTATTCGAGCCTATGCAGGAAAACCTGAATGTGCCATTGAAGGGTGCGACCAAGTTATTCTTTTGATGAGCGAACTCGTCATCCCTGAACCACTCGTCAACGATATTGTCTGGGCTATGTTTGAATGGTCGAAAGAAAATAAAATCGTCCATGGTGTCGTCATCGATGCCTTTGCTAAAGAAGGCATGAAAGGAAGCCTCAATGGCGCAGAGCCTACTGTCGAATACGTAGATACCGAAGCAATTGATGTTGTTGGGATTGGAGCAAACCAAAAAGTAAGAGATATGCTCACTTCCATGGACATCACCTTGCTCAATCAAGGCGTCATCAAAGGCATCAATGCCGCAATTTTGAGTGAAGCGCGCCGCCGTGGACTCGATTTGATGTCAATCATGGTTGAAGCCGACCCTCGATGGCCTGATGCACGTGCTGCTGCAACATTGATTGAAACGCTCAACAAGTTGCTACCGACCATTGATCTGCCTCACCAGCCTCTTCTTGAAGAAGCAGAATTACTTGAAAGTCAAATCAAGGCAATGATGGAAGGCGCTACAGATGCCCCCGATGTTACAACAAGCAATTCAATGTACGGTTGAGGAAGCATTCATCCGTTTCCAACTGATTACCAGCATTGTAATGCCTAACAGCAGTGCGATTGCGCTTACCATTACAGGAAACAGTAAGACGTGTTCGTAAGGTAAATGGAAAAGGTCGAGAAGTGATTCGCCTCGTGCAAATGTCCCTCCTGCAGATGCTGTCAACAACATTGCGCCGCAGGCAGCCAAGCCTGATGCTCCATGTAAGGCGGTGGATTTCGTCGTTGACCATACTTTTCCTCCAAGACGCCAACGAGCGAGAAGACAACCAAGTGCGAATCCGAATCCTGTCATCGAGAGGAACATTTTGTTGACTAAGATTGGGCTGTTCAATCCTTCTCCTGGGGCTGAAGAGAGCCCACTCAAAATTGCGAATGGGGTTGCAGCAAGTCCGAAGGCAAGGGTGAAATGTGCTACGTGGTCGAATATAGGCGACCATGAGGGTCGTTTCAAAAGACCAAGATAAATCAAGGTGCAGAACGTAAAACTCAATCCTGCAACCGAAAAAGATCCAACGACAAGTTCTGTTGTCACTACGTGAAATGTTTCAGAAGAAATCATGCTTGTCCACCCCCGTGATTTTCTGCAAGGTCAACTGGGCTCTTGCCTAAAGCGATATTTTCGATTACTGGGGGTGTTTCATCATACTTTGCGAGAGAAGAATCTGAACTGAAGCGGGTTTGAAGTGCAAGCACGATACCAGCGGTCATGAAAAGAAGAGCAAAGGCTTGGAGATATACTGCGTTTTCTGTGACTTCCCAACTGCCTTCTTCAGCAGCGAGGGTGAACCATGGAGTCGTTTGTTCAGGCCCTTCACCAATCAAAAGAACACGCCATTGAACGGTGGTTGGTTGTAATGCAGCTGGAATGGTTGCTGTCCAACTGTTATCGCCCGTGCTGTTGACAATTGCATTCATGATGAGTCCATCTTCAGACTTCCATTCGAATTGCATCGAGTCCGTGAATTGAGTTTCGATGACCAATTCAGTGGATGCATCAAGCGTACGGAGTGTCGGTGGCGTGAAATCAGCAGCCAGCCGTGGTAAATTTTCTGGGACCGGTTGAACTGTAACTTCAAATCCGCTGACTGTGGTTCCAAAGAAGGGCGACGAATCGCCACCGCCGTGGTGTATAGCTGCATAGAAAGTGGTTGAGCCCAGTGTAGATGCTCGAAGAACCCATGATATATTGATTTCTTTTTGCCCTGGGTCGAGTGTTTGTTCGATGTAATTCATCGCCCCACCATTTGCGTCCGAAAGGATCTCCCATCCTGCATCTTGCGGCGTATCTGAATGCCCAGTCATATCCGTTAACAAAAACAGACCAACTAAACGGGTTGCACTGGTATCGAGGTTATCCGCAGTAAGCGTAAGTGTTGTTGGAATTCCAACATAGATTGTTGCAGGTGAGGAGAGAGAGAGCAGAGCCCCTGAAGTTTCGTTAATCGATGCGTCTCCATGGCATGCGCCACCGCATTGCATATTTTGAATCGAATCGCCATTACCACCAGGTTCAGCAGCCCCAAAAGCGGAGCAGAGCAAAAGCAGCGAAAGAAGAAGCACAGTTTGAATTCGATAATGTATCTTCAACTCAATCCCTCCGTCCCATCAAAGCAAATCCACTTGCGGCAAATCCAATCAACAGGAAAACGATTCCCGATACAAGTCCACCCATCGAAGAAGGGCCTGGTGTATCTACAGCCGCTGGTTCGAGTAAGACCGTTTGAGAGGATGACGTTCCTGCAACCAAAGGCTCACTGCCAATTTGTGGTTGTATGCTGTAGGAAGTCGCGCCAGCAAACAATGGCGTGTCTGTGAAGGACTGGGATGCAGTTGTGCCAACTGATACCCCATTTCGTAGAATGTTGAAGGTTGCATTTGGTCCATTCCATGCCCATTCCAATACAACCGACTTCTCCTTTGATTCAGCATTAAAGTCGGAAATAACTGGTCCCTGAACTGCAATAAGTTGTACATTGGTTGTAGCGCTTGCACCCATGTCATCGATAACGATGAGTGTGACAACCGTATTTGCGAGTGGCATCATTTGGATTTCTAAACCAGAGGTTGCCCCACTCTTTCCAGCAAGATCAGTCCAGGTCCATGTTGCTTCTACGATTCGGCCATCTACGTCACTGGATTGACTTGCATCAAGGTGAACCCATTCTCCAATCCAGATTATTTCTGTTTTAACTTCGAGTTGGGCCACTGGTCCGATGTTGAGAACTGTAATTGATTCTATGACAGTGCTACCGGCTGTTGAATCGCTGTCTGTTGGTGTGACGTGGACGGTCCAAGTTTGCCCAGGGCCAAGCAGTTGATTTGGTACACTGAGTTGGTCTGTTAAGGAGCCCTCAAGGAATCCATTACGGTACCAGGTGACATCTGTTTCAACAACATCGCTGTCTGCATCAGCTGTGAGAATGGCCAGATTCAATGGCCCAAGAGCGGTTACATTTGAGGACAGAGTCAAACTGGCAGTAGGGGCGCTGTTGACGATTGTTACGTTCGCAGAAAGAGGAGTTGCGCTGACATCAGTTCCATCGCCTGCATTGACCATCACGGTCCATGTTTCGCCCTTCAGTGTCGAGTTGGCAGAGAGCGTCTTCAAACCTGTTAACGATGATTCTTGAACTCCATTGTTCCACCATGTAATTTCCGAATTTGATTCTAAGTCCGCATCTACGTCGGACATCGTAAACTCGACTGAGATTGAATCACTTGTTTTGGCTTCTGAATGACTCAACAAAATAGACTCGGTAATCGGTGCAGTGTTTTGAACGAGAAGAGTATTGCTTGAAGTCCAAGAGGACCATTCAGTACCATCATTTACCCGAACTTCTGCATGCCAACTTTGTCCTTTTTCAGTGAAGCTTGATGGTATACTCATGCTGTTTTCTGCAAATGCAAAGGGTAGGTCATCGAGATACCAACTAATTTCAGAATCCACTTCAACATCTCCATCGAGATCGCTAAAAGTATAATTCACCGAAAAGTCATCAGTGGTGTACAGTATTGCAGGACTCAATTCCACAGAGGTGGCTGTGGGGGCGGTGTTCACTGGCCCTCCTTCAATTGAAACGGCGATAGAAGATGCCCATTGAGAAACATCTTCACTGTCATTTGCTCGAACATCGACCGTCCATGATTCACCTTCCCGTGTGGCGAATGAAGGAAGAGTTTCCATGTCGTTTACTTCAGAAACAAGTACGCCGTTGAGGAACCAACGGACATCAAAATGAACCGAATCTGAATCGGCATCTGAAGAGATGCTGTTGAACGATAAAGCATCGTCAGTGGACGGGTTAGTCGGTTGAATGAGAGGGGGTGTCAAGGAAGGGATTGTGTTCGCAATTGTCAATGTGTTGCTCGTCAGTGAGGCACCAGAATCTGAACCGTCGGATGGTGTGATGGTTGTTTTCCATTGTTCACCTTTCATGGTAGCAGAAGATGGAGCTGTTAATCCCTGGAGACTGGTTTGTTCGACACCGTCTTTGAACCATTGAATTTGCGTTCCGGACTCAGGGTCATTTTCTGAATCTGAATAGATGTAACTGAGAGTGAGGGTTGAGGAATTGGTTGCTCCAAGAGGGCCCAATATCGCATTTGAAACACTCGGCGCCGAATTTGAGGTTGCACCAGATTCTGAAATTTGATAGGATGCGGTGTCCCATCGGTCTCCTGAGTTTCCATTGCCGTTGTTTGCAGTTAAACCCGCAACAGAGAGGGTGGCGATACCCGAGCCGGCAACAGGTGCGTTCCAATCAACACTCCACGAACGTTGACTGTTACCCGCACTCGAATGTGTTGCACTGTTTTGAGCGACATTCACCTTAGCACCTGTTCCACTCCCTGTAGAAAGAGTGCCTTTGTCGACTTCCAAGCTAAAACCGCCGCTTGTACCGGTAATACCGTTACTCACTGTGATGGTCAAAGTCGAAGTTACACCCGCAGTATATTGAGCAGGTTGCCCTGTTAAGGAGACGCTGGCAGCAGGCGTACCTGATTGAGAATGACACGAACATCCAGCACTGTTATTGTATTTCCCAGAAGAGTTTCCCTGTGTCAAAGGGGAAGTGCCGAGTAAGATAAGGAGAATCAAGAGCATGGCAAGTGACTTTCGATTCATGCCCTCACTACCACGCAAGTAGTTATCAAAGGTTGCTCAAGTGAAAGCGTAATCACCAATTTCAGAGAAGAAATTCATGGGTTTCGAAAGACAACAATGCGATTTGTATTGGTTCCTTTTGACTTGTTATCAACGCCCCATGCATTGGCAGTTTTGGTAAACTCTTGGGCGTTGATAAGAATTAGAAGAGGCTCCAAGCCTGCTCGAACACCACAGCGGACAACATTCTCCTCGAGTAAAACCGTTCCACCACGTACTTCTCCAACTTCAAAAGCGATATATCCGCCTGGTTTGATGATTCGGTGTAGGTCTTTGAGGACGGCCGTCATGGTTTCTTCCCAATCTACAATATTTTTCAGTTGACTGATTTTTATTTCAGAGGATTCGATACCAATGAACCAACATCGTAGCCAATTATCTGCCTGATAGTCTACAACATCGAGGAATGGGGGGGATGTTACGGCGAGTTGGGCTGAAGAGGTTGCTATTTCTGAAACTTCTTGGGCATCTAAATTCGTCAGTACTGATGAAAGATCGTATGCAAGGCCCTCAGGGGTTGTTCCATTCCAATCCTTAAGCAGGCTCTTTGATTTCTTAACAATACGAGTACGGATTTCTTTGTATTCCGGGATTTGATTACGCGCCTCATTGATTTTCAATTGGCGTCGAACATTCACTGCTTGATTTGGGGGAAGCGTGTATACTGAAAAGAATCCATTTGAATGGCCTGAGAGTCGATTGGTGGCAACCATTCGAATCCATGCATCGATGTTGTCGAGGGTTCCTTGTTGTTCGCGCTCGATAAAATATTCTTTCAATGCGATGATTTCTTTCAATGTGTCTGCATGATAGAAGGCAAGAAGTTCTGGATTTTTTCCTTTCGGTTGGCTTAAGTCAATCAGATTTAATCGATGTTCAATATCTTCCAGCGTTGGTGGTGAAAGACGGGGGCTGAGGAGAACTTGACTCAATGGGTTGATGTCATTTCCCAATGGCTTTCTTCCGAGCAGAAAGGCTTCCATTTGAGTGGTTCCGCGACCCATAAACGGGTCATAAACCGCATCACCAGGTTCCGATAACCGTTCGATAAAAAATTGCGGGAGTTGGGGTTTGTAACACGCACGGTATGAAATCTCATGCAAAGAATGGGCTTGACGTTGACGACTTGTCCAGTATTCATTGGTCGCCTTCATCGTTGTGCCTTTCTTGCCATCGACTTCCCATTCAAACGGTTCGAGAAGCGTTTTAGTACCGAATTCAGAAAATTCCATGACCGATTGGACAAATGCTTTGGAAGAGTCGGTGTGCAAATCCATCGCCTCTCATTTGAAATCAAAAAGAGATGGTTGTTTTGTCTCTTTCTTTTCGGGTTCAGGCTCTGGCACTGTCTGCAAGACTTTCTGGGCCGGCGGAGAAGTGTATCCAATCGCCGCTTCGAGTTGTTGCTCTGACCAAACTTGTAGTCCAAGGGATTCTGCTTTGGCTAATTTAGAACCGGCTTTTTCTCCGGCCAGCAAGACGGTGAGTTGTGAGGAAACGCTGCCCACAACCTTTCCGCCTGCGGCTTTGATCGCCAATTGAATCTCCTTTCGTGGTTTTTGAAGCGTTCCCGTAAGGCAAAAAGTCATCCCATCTAACGGGCCACCTGATGCGGCTTTCGGTTCATCAAGAATCGTGATGAAGGTTGCGAGGTCAAGTAGCATTTCTGTTCTTTTTGAAAGTCCGTCACGGACTTGAAGAGCTACTTTGCTGCCGATTCCTTCGACACTGCACATTGAACGAATGGCTTGGTTTTCTGAAAACGGTTTCTCTTTCTCATCGTGAATGGGCCCAAATGTTTCATCCTCAGTGGTTGCAAAAGCATCCTCGACCCATTGCAAGAGTGACGAAAAGTCACCACAATGTTGAGCCACAGAAGTTGCCAATTCTGGTCCGATGCCCGGGAGGCCTAATGCATGCAAAAATTTGCCCAGATGAAGTTCTTTCACTTTGCTAAGTTCGCTCAAAACATTGAGAGCCGACTTCTCACCCATGCGCTCCATATTTTCGAGTTCTGCTTGCTGGAGGCGGAACAAGTCTGGGATGTTCTTGATATGACCCTGTTCAAGCAGTTGTTCAACGAGCTTCTCGCCGATACCATCCATTTCCAGTGCTCGGCACCAATAGAGAATCGAGCGGCTTGTTCGGGCGTCGCACATGAGGTCAATGCATCGCATAATTGCACCATCTGTATCTAATTCGCCTTTACAGGCGGGGCAATGTAGAGGAATGTCAATCGACGTATCGAGCGGTAATTCTTCGACAAAAGGTGTTCCATCTGCGTGATGGCGATTGGCGAGGTCTTCGGGTTGAGCAGGGCCCAATCCAGATTCGATTTTCGGAATGACGTCGCCTCGGCGTACGATGAGAACACGGTCGCCGAGATGCAGCCCCAGTCGTTCAACTTCTCCGACGTTATGCAGCGTAGTATGTTCAACGGTCACACCTCCAACAGTTTGAGGGGCGATACGGGCGACGGGCGTAACCGCACCTGTTCGCCCGGTTTGCCAATTGACTTCGAGCAATACAGATGTTGCTTCTTCAGGAGGGAATTTCCATGCCAATGCCCACCGTGGATGATGGGCTGTCATGCCGAGGAGTTCACGGGTTGACATCGAATCAACTTTGAACACTATGCCATCGATTTCAAACGGGTGTTGATCTCGAATACTCGCCCAGTGTTGGGTAGTTTGCATCATCAACTGAGTCGCCTCAGATGGTGTTTCGGCTTGGTGGATTTTCCAAGGTGCTGGACAGATACCAGCAACTTCGCTTAACCATTCAAGAACATCACTGTCGTATTCCTCACTCGGCGGTTCGAGGGAATCAGGATGGCGATCGTTTGAAGCAGGAAATTTTGCATCGTACGCTTGAAAGACCAAATCGCTGGCATTTGCTTTCCCTTCCGCTCGCTTTTGACGCAGGGCGCCTGCTGCAAGGTTACGGGGGTTTGGAGAAACTTCACTGTACTTTGAATCAAAAACATCCCGTTGCATGACGACTTCACCACGGACATGGACGTCTACATCGACGTTCAACCGTTCAGGCACATTGCCGACTTTACGGGCGTTTCGAGTGACATCTTCACCTCTTTCACCGGTGCCCCGAGTTGCTGCTCGAACCAATCGGCCTTTTCGATACTCCAATGAAAGAGCGGAACCGTCGAGTTTTGGCTGGGAAAGAAAACGAGTCGCGCCTAGTGCAGTTTCATGAACAAAATGATTGATTTCTTCATCGGCCGTAGCCTTGTCGAGGCTACGCATTGGAAACATATGTTCGACTTTAACTGAACCGGGGTCGATATCGGCTCCAACGCGACTCAGTTGGGGGTGATCGGTTGAAAGGGCTTTGAGTTCATCCCATAATCGATCAAAAGCAGCATCGGAAAGTTCCGGTTCTGCAAGGTTGTAGTAAAGGTGTGAATGATGGGCTATCTGTTCAGCAAGCCACGCTATTCGCGCCGGCTCATCTGTAGGAGATGGACCGGTCTGCGCCATAGTATAACGAGGGTATCAAGACTTCTTAAGGCTCGCTTTATGGTCAACTGAAACGAAGAGCCACAAAATCACTGTTCGCCATCGGACAACGAGTCATAATGGCTTGAGAAAGAACTCGCAGATGTATTTCGGCAACCACATGAACGGTCGCTTCAAACAAATGCCCAGCATGAACGGTGTTGTCGTTGGCTGTGAACGTTGCATGAATGTGAGTGAAAGCGCTACCGTCTTCATGGCGTGCGAGGTTTCCTTGCATATTGACCAATTCGCTCGCTTCTTCGAGTGTCCATTGGTGGTATTTGTGAGATTCATCCATAAATCCATGCACATTCATTCGAGTTCGACCAATACCGCTTGTAATGGCTGCAGCATCAATACCTGCTTCATCAGCAAGCGCCCGAATCGTGGCGTGAATTTCTTCACCAGGGTCGACTCGCAAAAATACATCGTCACCGCTTCGTGTCCATTCCATGGTGTGCCCAAGGCAAGACGACTATTGACAATGACGCTACTCTTCTTCCACTTCTTCCACTTCTTCCGGTACATTTTGAAGCCAATCCGCCTCTGTATCAAGGGCCAAAGCGATACGGGAACGGGCCATAGACAAGTCATTTCGACCACCACCTAACGGCAGAGGTCCGAAAACGCCCCAGCCTTTTCGCAACAACATGATTCGGCGGGCAGGTTGACGGCGGGCAAGACGTAACCGAGCCCAATCATACCGCTGGCCATCGGCAAAGAGATGGGTTCTGGTGATGGCGTAACGCTTGGGGATGAGCAATGAAATGATGTGGAGGGAAAGTAGGGTGTCCCAGGTAATGGCATACCAAAAACTGGTATCTGATGCTCCAATAAGCGCCCAAGGAAGGGCGATCATAGCAGCCATTGAGGCAAGGTTACCCCATTGGCGAATCACTTCGTGAGCCCCTTCGCTCTGCCAAGCAAAGCCGCCATTCTTCAATTCACCTAATTTGGGAATATCACTTCTTTGACGAGTTAACCAAAAGGCATCCCAGACCACAATCAGGAAGAGGATGAAGACAGCACTTCCTGCGACAACATTGGCAGACATAAGCAAAGTTTCAGCCATGTTCACGCCTCAAAGATGTCGTTCGTCGATTTGACCAAGTTCGCCGCCACCGCGCTTCATTCTCGTCATAAAGAGAAGAATTCCTGCAATAATTAACACAATTAACAATAATGTGCCTGTCGAAAAATCACTGCTTTCTGATGTTGTTGTACTCTCTAACGCATCAAGAACGCCATTCCCATCATCGTCTTGATCGGCAACAAGAGAGGTCGTTTTCCCCTCTGGGCAATCGATGGAATCCGGTTGACCATCGTTATCCGTGTCCTGCCATACACATGGATCAACAGACCATGCGTCTCGAGTGTCGGGGTGGCCATCGTTATCGTCATCTGTGTCTTCACTGTCAGGGCCACATGAGTAGCCATTTGTTCCATCGAACCAAACACCGGTGCTCGATGTAAAAACACAGGTATTGGTCCAATCTCCATCGCTGTCAAGTTCAATGACTTCGAAATCAACTGCATCACTTGAAGTCGCCCCCAGTGTATCAGTAACTTGTAATTCGAGTACGTATAATCCAAACTGTAAATCTGTAATGTTGTACAGTGGGTCGTTGGGCCCACGCATAACTTCAACGCCCGATGAATCTGTAATAATCCATGTAAAAGTCAGATTCTGTAGATCATCCAAATCATCTGCAATTTCAGCTGAAGTGAGGAGTGGAGTGGATTCCATGACTCGTTCACCGGAATAAGGTTGAGTAATTTCAACCGTCGGTGGGTTGTTTGGAATCAATGTAATTTCTATAAGATTTGATGTGGTGTCATTTCTCCACTCTAACGTTGCAGGCAATCCTGTTGCTTGGGTCCGAATAGAAAGGGAGGTAAGTACGGAGCTCGTTCCATTTCCGACGTATGATTCTGGAATCGCTACGAGAAGGGAATTGCCATACACAGATGTTGTAAAGGCGGGCTCGAGTCCGAGTGTGTCGATTGAAAATTCAACATCATGGAGAACATTGTTCAGCTTGGCAGTGAGCGTGAAGGTCTTCCAAGTGCGTAACTCTGCTCCATCATACATCGAAGGGTTTTCTGTCGAAGTGTCAATGAGATCGATGTGAATCGCTCCGGAGGCAGAAAATGCACCGTAGGTTATGCCGCCTTCGATTCGTGCGGGATAGTTCTCCGAAGAGAGCACTGTCGAACTGATGATGTCGGGGTTTCGCAAGATAAGTGGCGCAATGGCGCCATCGCCTTCATCGCCATGTAGATCAATACCGACTGAATAAGAAAATGCAATCATATCTTCGACGATGAGTGAATCAGAAGCGCGGCCATGGTGACTGATGAATGCGGTTCCTGAACCAAGGCCGTTCAAGATGACATCGTGTAACATTCCTGCTGAGTTGTCGAAATCAAGCCCTGGTGAACCCGTAAGTTGGATATGGCTCATGTGGAGAGAACGGCTGTTCGAACCGGTAATGCCCGCAGCTGCCCCAACTGTTCCGTTCAACTCAGAAACAGTAAAATCTCCATCGATTGAATCTAAAGCGAGAATGTTTCCATTGCCGTTGAACGTGGTTGCATCGACATTGGTTAATGTTCCAGTTACTGCAGCAAAATCAAACCCTGTTGATACGTTCTCTCCAACAACGAGCGTGTCGAAGTTGAGTGCTACTTGACGCGCCCATACTCCAATGCCATTGCATGACTCGAGTACCACTTCGGAAAGCGTCAAATGACTCGATGATGGGAATGCCTTGATACATCCGTTTCCTGCATCATACATGTGTGAATTTTTGAGCGTGATGTTCGCATTGCTGTTACTGTTGATGATGATCAAAGGGTCTGCGCCTGAAGAGCGTGCCATGGTAATTCCATCGCCGATAAATGTACCTTGACTTTCGACATTCAAAGCCGGTGAGGCTTCGACAATGGTGGTTTGTGACAAATCGATTGTGGAACTCGCACCACCCATAACAAATCCGCCCCAGCGAGAGCCGGAACCTGTCGAAGAGAGGGTTGCAGCCCCTGCATCTATTCGGCCATCTACACTAATTTGGCTTGCTTCTGAAATACGGAGGGAGACTCCATCATCGATGGTGAGTGTGCCTAACGCTTCGACGGTGAGGTCGCCATCGAGGAAATACGGGCTCCATTGGGCTTCGAGAACAAGCCAGTTGGAAAGAGAACCTGGCGTGATGGTTGAAGCCATGAACATGTGTTCAAACGAAGTGGATGAATCCCAAGTGACGAAATCCATAAATGAGCCAATTTGAAGATTAATGTTTTTGATTCCACCTACAGTTTGTGAATTATCATCGACGTGCCGTGCGGTTGCCGTGGTTGAAACTTCACCGTTTGCATCGGTTGAAGTAGAGGCTCCATCAATCAAAATCAATGCCCCTTCAACAGGTTCACCCTTATCGAGAACGGTGAGTTGAAGCGAGGATAAAATCGTTAATTCTGCACTTGTAAGTGCTGTAACTGTCCCACTAACGCTGCCTTCGAGCATCTCGACGGTGCATCCTGGTTGGAGCATCAAAGAACCAAGGATATCGATGTTTGAAACACTCCGTGTTGTTTGACAGACCCATGTAAGGTTCGAATCAATCGTCATTCCTTGCCCTCCATCGGATTGTGTGAGTACTGAATCAATACCAAGAGAAAGACTGTTCGAAACAAGGGTAGCTGCACTGCCGGTTAATTCTCCTGATCCTTGAATATCTACACTCCCATATGCAGGAAGGGCCAGTGAAGTACCAGACAATTCTAAGCCGGCTCCTGTGGATACCGTGAGGTTACCAGTCATCATGTGGGCTAATCCATCAGGTCGAGGGCCGAGGAATACGAACTGGCCGGTAGAAATAGTCCAATCTCCTTGAGGAATGACTGGAACTTGAACAGATTGGCCCATTTGAGAGCCATACAGTATCACGCGCACGCCAGCACCTGCAAGCGTAACATCAACGGAAGAACCACTGCTTAGAAGCGGGAGTGTCGCCCCGCCATTGACGTCGCTTTGCAAAGAGAAACCATGAACATTGATTGTGGCTTCAACAGGATTCCCTGCTAAGTCGGTGAACGTTACTGGAGTCTCTTCCAGATACGATGCAGACGATACAGCGATGGTTACTGGCGTAGAGCCTCCATAGATGAGGGTTCCATCTCCAAGAGCATCGGATGAAGAAGCCTGGGTATTTTGAGGTTGGAAGTTTCGAATGGTTGCGGATGAATATGTACTGAGAGAGAGTGGTGTGGTATGTGTTGCTGCAATCCAATCTGAAACATGCAGTTGTGACGATTTATCCAAAACGACACCATCAGGATAGATACGGGTATTCAAAGTATCAATCGTGAGTGAACTGTGTTCTAAGTGAATGCCGATGCCTTTTCCATCTTGTACTGAAAAAGAACTACCGGAAATTTCTGCATGATTCGACTGTATCCCATTGCCGAAGTGAAGCGCTGAGAATGAGGTTGATTCGATGGTTGCATACCATGCAGTAAGGCCGATGGAAGTCGTATCTTGGGCAGAATAAGGTTTTGATGCTGAAACTGAAGTCCATTGATGGTCACCATCAAGAAGATCGTAAGCGGTAGATGTAGATGAGGTCATTTCAACTGAAACTTCATTCAGAATACTATCAGGGTCTCGGAATTCTATGCCTTTGGTCCCGGCTGTTAAGTTGATGAAATTGAGGGTGATGTGACCGGTGCCTGTCCCTTCTATTCCTCGTTCCGTAGCGGAAAGGTTGAGGCTGGATATCGCGTGATTTCCTGAGCCTGAAAGAGAGAAACCGTTGGTGGTGTTTGATGCGGTGATGTTACTCCAACTGCAGGTGCCTATGCATCTTTGGTCGACGATGGCGAGTGGTTCTGAAAGACTTCCCTCGAATTCGATGTCGTTGATTGAAAAAGCACTTGCGCCATTTGCAAGAAGGAGACGATGGCCTGAAACTGCACCTGTAGAGATGGTCAAATCATCGCTGTCTGCAGCATCGACCAAGAGGCCAACGTTGTCGGCAGTAATGCTTTCAATCGTAGTCGAAGCGCCGTGTTGGCTGGCGATTGCAATCGAGGTATCGATGAATCCAACTCCTGTTGCGGAGAGGGTGCCGCTTGTCGAACGCAAACCAGTTCCTGCTTGTGAAATAGTTACTGTGTCGACTGTACTCATACCGGTCGACCAGAGCCCACCTGCAACATCATTGAAGATACCCGAAGAGAGATTCAGGTATCCTGAATTTCGAAGAACTTCATAATCGATGTGTTGTGCTGTGAGTGATACAATATCTGCCGAACCAAGGACATTGATGCCGATATAGGCGTCCTTGATCGTCACTTTGTAGGCTGAAAGTTGACCCTCGACCTTGACTGCTGTTTTTGCATTTTCAAGTGTCACCTCGTTCAAAACCGCATGGCCTTTGCCGGTAACGTAAATCCCAGTCCATAACCCGGCTCCATGAGAGCCGCTTGTGAGAGGTGCTTGAGAAGAGAAAAAGTCACTTTGAGTCGCATGGAGTGTACCATCGACTTGAATCCAATACCCATCTCCACCATCCACTGTTGTTCCAGGAGAGAGTGTGAGTGTTGAACCGTTCATCACGGTGACGTTTCCGGTCAGCACTATGGCACCAGACCACGTCGTATCAGTGCTTACTGAGGTGTCAGTAGCCGTTGCAGGTGTTGCAAGGAGTGACAGTGGAGTTAACAAGAGAAGAATCGTCAAACACAGTGCCCGAACAGTTCGCATGATACCTACTCTTCAAAGCCCCATATCAAACCAAAGGTTGCGGGTCTCTAAAAATTGAGTTTTTGAGCATTGACTTCTCAATGACAATTGAGTGGGCCCGCCCAGATTTGAACTGGGGTCTGACGGCCCCCAGCCGCCAAGTATAGGCCAAGCTAACCCACGGGCCCTGGGTGTGTGGTTCGTCTCACTGAATGGAAGTGCTGAAAGGAGCGATTTCGTAGATGAGGTCAATGTGACCGACATACATTCGGCGGCAGCAGTAGCGCATCAAACCAACTTGGTTGAGTGCATCTGCCATTTCGACACCTGCTGCTGTCAATTCACTGAATTCTTCCCACTTGTGGGCAATAACGCCCCCGCAACTAAAACATCGTATTGGTATAATCATTCATCTCACCTCATCGATAGGACTTTTGCTTCTTGCGACGAGCACCACGTCCGAGTTGGTGCTTGGCTTCCTTGCGGCGAGGATCGTTAACCAAAAGGCTACGGTCGAAGCGAAGGTATTCTTCTCGAAGTTCTTCATCGATACCTTCTGCGCCGCCGTTGTAAAGAACAAGTCCACGGGCAATTGCGGTTCGGATAGCATCGGTTTGACCCATAATTCCGCCACCGAGGGTGGTGATATTGATGTCGACCTTGCTCAATCGGTCCATTGCGTCTGCAATGATCAACGGTTCCATCGACTTGCGTCGTGAAAGAGATGGTTGTAGAATTTCGATAGGTGCACTGTTCACACGGACTCGGCCTTTTCCAGCCTTGAGTGAAGCACGGGCAACTGCAGTCTTACGCTTACCGGATGATTGTACTGACTTTTGCTTTTTACGAGCCATCATTGCTCACCTCCAGTCCAACGGTGGGATGGTGCACCGAGATCGGCGCTGATATCTCCAAGAGAGATGAATCGCTCAGGGAGTGCCTTGCGGAATTTGCTAGCATCACCATTCTCGTGGCCTTCAGGAAGGTCACCAGACAAGTGAGCAGGACAGCCGATTTCAACACGCAAGTTGCGTAATGCACGGCGACCGCTGCTAATCTTTTGGTAAGGGAGCATTCCTCGAACGGCTCTCTTGAGAATCATGTCAGGCATACGAGGGAAAAACGGACCTTTTCGGGCGTGATTCAACTTATACTTGGCGTGATATGTATTGAGAACTGAACGTGGGCGACCAGATACAATTGCATGTTCTGCATTGATGATAATCACTTTATCGTCACGATCGTCACGGGCTGCTTTGAGCAGAATATCTGCTGTTGCTGATGCAAGACGACCGAGAATCAGTCCGCTCGCGTCAAAAACATAGGTTGTTTCATCCAAGGATAACAACCCCCGTTCCAGATGGGTTTTCGTTCATCAGCTCGCTGTAGGT
>Ga0308019_10000165_pt1 | contig 41051 bp, 32 predicted proteins | sample Neamet284_FD_203135 | JGI IMG/M metagenome (GOLD analysis project Ga0308019, IMG submission 203135) | Marine microbial communities from water near the shore, Antarctic Ocean - #284 | ecosystem: Environmental > Aquatic > Marine > Unclassified | place: Southern Ocean | collected 2014-10-01
TGATGCCCAGTTGCTCGTTAATGGGATGACGGTACTGGAATCCTAACCTTCGCTGAGTCATTCAACGGTGCGGTAGACGTAACAGTCAGCCAGTGAACACAGCACACAGCTTGTGTGAGGAGTGAGGTTTTACGCTCACGTTCCAACGGTGTAGTCATCGAGGTAGGCTAACTGAGCGTCGGTTAGGACATCGATGCTGAATCCAAGTGTCTCAAGTTTGGTGGTTGCCAAATCTTGGTCCTGTTGAGTTGTGATATCGTAAACGTCCTTGCCCATTGAAGCTCCTTCTTTTGCCAAGCGGCAGAGTGAAAGGTATTGGTTGGCAAATGACATGTCCATCACTTCGGATGGGTGACCTTCTGCCGCTGCAAGGTTGACTAAACGACCACGAGCAAGTAAGAAGATACGACGACCGTCTGGCATGAGGAATTCCTCATTATTTGGACGAATCGTTCGAACAGAGGTTGCTCGCTCTTCAAGGTCAGTAATCTTGATTTCGCAATCGTAGTGACCTGTGTTTGAGATAATAGCGCCATCCTTCATTGAATCAAAGTGATGACCGAAGATGACATCTTCCATTCCGGTAGCAGTGCAGAATATATCTCCAATTTTAGCAGCCTCATCCATGGTCATGACACGGTATCCTTCCATAACGGCACGAAGTGCTGGGAGTGGATCCACTTCGGTAATGACCACATTCGCACCCAATCCACGGGCACGCATTGCAAGTCCACTGCCACAATGGCCGAAACCTGCTACGACGAATGTTTTGCCTGCAATTAACACTGATGTTGCACGAATAATTCCGTCGAGCGTTGATTGTCCAGTACCATAGACGTTATCGAAATCCCACTTTGTTACTGCATCATTAACTGCAAGAACTGGATAACGCAAGTCACCAGCAGCGGCCATTGCACGTAGGCGGTGAACACCGGTGGTCGTTTCTTCAGTTCCACCGATAACACCAGCAGCATATTCTGATTTGTCACCATGAACACGAACAATCAAGTCAGCGCCATCGTCAAGAGTAAGTGTTGGTTTGAATTCGAGGGTTCGGTCTATGCACCAGTAAAAGTCGTCATTCGATTGTCCATGCCAAGCGTGAACGGAGTATCCTTCAGAAGCAATCCAAGCGGCCACTTCATCTTGAGTAGAGAGGGGGTTACATCCTGACCATGAAATTTCAGCACCTGCTGCGCCGATGGTTTCGATCAGAACCGCAGTTTCTTTGGTAACGTGAAGGCAGCCAGCAACGCGCATTCCTGCGAGAGGCTTTGTGCGTTCAGCTTCTTCCTTGAGTTTTGCCATAACTGGCATACGGGCTCTTGCCCAATCGACGCGAAGTGCACCTTGTTCAGCTAAACTCATGTCGCGGACGGTATAGTTCTCAGTCTTATCCAAGTTATCCATGGCGAGGCCAATTGCTCCCCCTTATTGAATCCCCCGTTAGTGACTTTTGACACCAGGGGGTTTTTGAATTGCGAAATCGTGTTCAACGAATTCGGCCAGTACCGTTGCCGGTCGTGACATTACCATCATTGTCGATAATGATTGGTGTTCCTTCTTGCCATTCAGGGCAATTTGAAGAAACCCAGATGCGGGTAGCCCATTCGCAAATATCGTAGCCGCCGGAAAGAATTCCGGAGCGCTTGATGTAACCGACTTTGACAATGTCTTTATCCTTAGAAAGTACGTTACCAAGTTGTTGACTGGTGGTGCCATGGCGCATGGTACTGTTGATGTGTTCCAGAATCTCTGCCGTGTTACGTGGTCGATCTCCTAAGAATTTCTTTATCTTTTCTCTGATTCTGGTTGTTTTCATGTTTTATTCCTCCTGTCTTGAGGCCGTTTCCCGCAAAGGAGTCGTGCCACTAAGACAGATGACTGAGGGTGCTCATATAACCCTTGCCGTAGAACTTGGTTAGTAGTTACAATTGATATACATTTTGAGTGTTTTTTCCACACCTCCTTGATTGAATGTAAGTAAAAAGAAACTATCTCCAGTAGAAATGAGTAACTAAATGTAACTAAGTACTTAGGTTACCTGAAAGATTTATCAACAAGAGACTCCAGCGTAGGAACAAGGTGTCTTTTGATGTCAGGGAGTAGAATTCGAAGTGGCCATCAACGTCGCGTTCTGAACTGGCTCATGGATGGCGGGGGCACTGTTTCTGAGATTGCAGATTCGTTACAATTACGAATGCCACATGCTTCATTAGCTCTTCGGCAACTTCGTGAGCGTCAAGAAGTCAGTCGTGATGAACAAGGCGGTATTCGTGGAGCGATTCATCGCCTCAATGAGGTTGGTCGAAGCCGTTTAGCAGAAGATGCATTAGCGCGTACCCGTGCACTCATCACACAAATCCCGCCTCAAGCAGAGGCTGTAGTTCTTGGCCAAGATGGGGCCCACCTCTTACTTGGTTATGTGAAACCTCCCAAATCCCGGCTTCTCTCTTTGCCAAATCAGGGGTTATCCGGTCACGAGTATACGCCTTCATTCTCCAATGGAAAACAGGGGGGGGGGCGTTGGGCAGTTCAGCGAGATGAGCAGATCCGATGGTACACACTTTCGGATTTACAATTAACAGACGAGCCACGTCGGCAAAATCTCCGCGGAACGCTCGAAGAATGGACAGAAGAAATCGACCGGATTGGGATTGTGCACGCAACTCTACTCGATACGAGCCGGGAATGGTTACTCAGTCCAGGGACATGGTACTCTGAACCCGAAAACGCTCCGCCTTTGCCAAATGCATTGATACAAGGTGGACATGTACTTGGCACTGCTACTGGCACTGAACTTTCAGTATCCCCTCAACTCGGCATTCATGCTCATCTTGTATTACCTGTGAATCGAGCGATGGTTCTGAATACTGTACGGAAAAATGCTCTTGTGTTTGAAGAGCGCCCTCAACAAAGGTCCACGCGATATTTGCCTCATGAGGCACTTCACTTTTGGTTAAGAGCACGCCACCCACGTTTGAGTGAAGAAAAATTGATTCGGAAAAGTGAAGAGCTTCAGGGATATCTACTGAAACTCGACGGTAGTTCTCCCTCAATCGCCCTCCAAAGGCAATTGCTGGCAGATTTTGGAATCGTTGAATGGCGAGATGGGAATGCAATTACCAAGATCAATTTCTCTGGCGTATCAAATACTGGCGCTCTTGCATTATTTGAGTGGTTTTTCCAAAATTCATCTGCTGAGTGCGCTGTCGAATGGCCATATCAAATCGATGAAAACCGTCGGATACTCGAACGGATGTTATCGTCTGGTCGCTGCCGAGTGCTCATCACATCGTATGGGGATTACATTCCCCTCACTTCAGCAACATCAGTGATTCGAACTCAAAAAACCTTGATGAAAGCGGTGATAAGCCTTGGTCGCGGTAAAAGTTTACCACTCACACTGCTTCAATCAACCGCAGGACCATCTCAACAGAATATGCATGAAGAAGTGCCTTTGTCTGCAGATGAACTGTTACATGCTTGTGACAATAAAGGTGGTATGAACAAAGAATTCTTCACTGGAGTCGAACTCAACACTGACCAACAAAAAGCAATCTGGTATGCACTTTCGAATTACCCTGGAGGTGATGAGAACTGGGCCAACCTCAATGAAAGTACCTCTCCGTTGGCGGCGTGGATTGCTACACCTCATCAACATCGAACATCACGTTGGATTCGATTGCGGACAATTCTTCCGAACGGTTGGGCGGATTTACTACCTATTGAACTCTGTGAAACTGCTACACTCATCAGTGCAATGCCGAAAGGTTCCGAGGAATGGAGCCTTCAGGCATTAGAAAAAACGCGCCAACGCTTTACCAATAACATCGAATCAATACTGAAATACGAATCTTTCTTTCAAGACGACATACTCGGCCCTTGGATGGCCGCCGCGGTCTTACTTGCATCGGGCCAACTCCCTGAAGAATTCCACCCACTCCTCGAACAGGCTTGCAGCCTATGGGCCGATGCGCCTCGGCAATCAGAACAGGTATTGGAATCATTGTTCCCTATCGGCTTGCCGTTGTTGGACCATGTCGAAGAATACTTGACGAAATGCAAGGCAGCAGCAAAATTACACCCACATGATTCCACACTCTATCTTTGGGGGGCATTACTTGAGAATATGGAATCAAATGAGCCAATTGCTCCTGAATTTCTTCGCCGAATCATGACCGAACTTCCATCTGCATGGTGGCATGCATGGGCTGGAGACTGGCTACAAGTTCAGCTCTCATCATCATCCGGTCGACGTTGGTTGGCAATGACGCCGTTGCCATGGCCTGCTCTGTTAACTCGGCCTGCGGGGGAACGAGGAGGATTGCCAGCGTGGCCGGTTCCGTATCCATCAGGACGGATTGGGCTTGACGATGTTCTTCAAATCCTACTCCTTGAAGAGAGAAAAGGAAAACCTGCACTGTTGGATGTCTACGATATGCTAGCGACTTCAGAACGTCAAGAACCGGTTCATTATGGCCGTACACACCCACTTGTGGGTTGGCTTGCACGTCCGGTAGAATCTTGGCCGCCTATGGGCCTTGAGGTTCTCAGCCAAGGTGAGCCTGAAATTGGTGCATTACTCTATGCCCGTTCCTTTGCCTCAAAATTAGAATAAACGATGACTTGAAAAGGGGTTGGCCGGTGGATTCGACTGCCGTACCCGCAACATCTGGCAGAGCTACTGTGAAAATTGCTGTGAAGTCCGATACCAATGGTACGGTCCGCTATCGAAGACTGAAGTGACCCTTCGGGGAATGACCTTCGGTGCAAGGCGGTAAACCAACCGGTAGGTAAATGGGTCCTCGTGCGACGTCAGAGTGAACATGAGCCAACCAACCTTCCGGACAGCAAACCCTGACGCTGGGTCAGGCCCTCGAGCTTTGCAATGAAAAGGGCCGTTACGCGTCGGGGTACAGCTTCTCGTTGATTTATTCTACAAGCCTAATTGCTTTACTTCGCTGTGAAAGATGCGATGCAATCAAAGAGCCGCTTCATTCTACCTCGTCTTATGACCTCTGCTCGGCGTTTTCGCTGCTGTCTTGTCGGAGGTACCTTTGACCGACTTCATGCCGGACATCGATTGCTGCTCAATGCTGCGAGCAAAGATGCTGAAGCAGTTGAAATTCATATTACTTCAGATTCGATGGCTGAAACTAAATCTCCATTTGTCCAATCCTTTGACGACCGTATGGATGAATTGCATAATTGGGCTGGAAAGATAACCGGTTGCAAAATATCTATCCACCAACTCAACGACCCTCACGGACCAGCACGCCACCATACAACTGCTGATGCGATTGTTGCAACACCGGAAACTATTGGCATGTGTAATTTCATCAATGAAGAACGGTTAGGAAATGGATTGCAAGCATTACACATCATTGAAGTCATGCATCTTGATGGTGTTGAAGGAGGTATCATTAGTTCTTCTGCGATTCGAAACGGCCATATGGACCAAGAAGGGCACCCTTGGATGCCTGAACGGTTGCGCAACAGCCGTTTGAAAATGGCTGCAGCCCTCGATGCAGAACTCAAAACACCTATGGGGGAGTTATTCGAAGGACCCGAAGATGACCCAGAAATCGGTATGGCTGCAGCGTTGGATGGATTACCATCACCTCATGGAGCAATCATTACCGTCGGTGATGTCACGACAAAAACCATGTTGGATATGGGCCTTACTCCGGACATTGCCCTCATTGATGGACAAACAAAACGTACTGAACTCGAAGAAGACCTCAAAGTTAATCCGCTCCGATTCCACCATCGTATTCATGCTGAGAACCCTGCAGGTTTCCTCACCCCATCCCTCAACCAGGCGATTTCCAAAGCGTTACTTGCTGAAGAGACTCTCGTCTTGGAAGTAGATGGTGAAGAAGACTTAGCCCCACTCGTGATTCATTGTTTAGCGCCAATAGGAACGCTCGTCTTGTATGGTCAACCAAAAGCAGGGGTTGTGGTTCAATACACAACTCTGGAAGTCAAACAACGTTGCCGCTTCCTCCTTTCTCTCTTCGAGGTGGTATAGTGCCGGATGAAAATCCCATGGTCAGTGTCACTGTATGTGTTCGTGATGGTGTAGATTGGGTCGATGGTTGTTTAGAAGCCCTTACCTCTCAAACGTACAGGCCGTTGGAGATTATTGCAATTGATGATGGTTCAAACGATGGTTCAAAAGAAAAATTACTCGCTTGGCATGATGAAGACAGAGAAATTCCAATTCGAATATACGCACAAAACGCCAAGGGACTCTCAGCAGGCCGCCAATGGGCGGTCAAACAATCGCAAGGTGAATGGGTTGCAATAACCGATATCGATGTTCGCCCCGAACCAGATTGGATCACGAATATGGTTCTTGAAATCCAGCCGATTGACCATCAAGAAAAAATCGTAGCGGTTACTGGCCGTACCGTCTTTGAACATGCAGGTGATGTAGTGAGCCGTGTACGTTCGGTTGAAATAGCCACTAAATACCGTTCACGACCACGACGAACCAGCCTGGCAAATGGTCCTTGTTCCATGTTCGAACGGGAAAGTTTGCTTGGGATTGGTGGTTTCAACCCTAAATGGTATCATGCGGAAGATATGGAAGTGAGTCTGCGACTCATTGAGAATGGTGGTATCATTGTCTATGCGCCTGATGCAGTTGTACATCACGTTCCAGAAATCGAAACATCACGCTTCTTAGCAAAACGTCGGCGTGATGCTCGAGCGCATATGCGGATTATACGCCACTTCCCGCGAAGGAAACGACTTGGCCCTGGTCTCGATTTCGTTGGAAGTTCAACCTTTGTTCTTACTGTGTTCCCTCTTTGGATCATGGCGCTTGCATCTGGCATCCCGTTTCTCTTCTCTTTTCTCACACAACCTGATTGGTCCTGGGAAGTTGCAAAAACATGGTGGCAGACTCGACTCTTACTTGCAACTGGAGGTTTGATGCTCATTCACGAGTTCATTCTCTGGCGAGGCCCACTTGGCGTAGTCAATCGAGGGGCTTTCAAACAAGGAAAATGGTCACTGTTGACGATTTTCAAAATACGAAACCTCACTTTACGATGGAGTATTGCATTATGGCAAGGAATGTTTTTGGGTATGGCCGACGCACTGCGTGCAAGAAACGGTCACCGGAAACTGTTTGAAAAGAAACAGAAGTAAGTTCAATCCAAGTTATCGTTGCCTTCAGGAGCATTTGCAGCCATCAAAAGCGCAAGTCCAAAGGCGATGAGGGCAATGCTCACCGAATAGACACCAATGTCAATCCAGCCGGTATAAATAATTCCGTAAAAGAAGTAAAAGGCGAATCCAAGCAAGAGAGACCAAGCTCCGAAGAGTTTGTTCCAACCGCCAATATCTGGGTCGACCAAGGCAGGCCATGTGTCATTGACAAGTAATCCTTTGAACCAACCATCAAGACCCGATTCGTCATTCCGAATTGTTCGGAAACCAATGGCAGAAATCACCGAGCAAAGGCCGATGAAAACAGCATCAGAAATTACAATCTTAGGACCTGCGTCCTCGCCTAGAATCTCAAAAGCAGCATTCGTCATTTCAAAGGTTAACAAACCACCCCACGAAACGTGATAGTTCGGATGAATCCAGCCAAATATATTGAGGATTGCAAGGAAAACCCCGAGCATTCCAAGGGCGACATACCAGTTTGCCATAGTTCGAGAAGGATTCAATAGTATCGAAACTACACTGTTGGAAGGGTCGCTCTCTTCTGTGCTCATGAACTCGCCCACCTGCCTTTTGGATATAAGAACACCGAAGCATCAATATTTGACTTTTTTTCCAAACTTGAGGCTCAAAGTCGTGTTTGATGTCGATAAGGACGAGTAAATACTTCTTCCATTTCGGGTTCAGATTCGGTCATAATTACCTGAGCGTCAACGTTTTGCGGAATGCAGGAATTAATTTGCTTTGTTCGACCATATCGCCCCTTGCTGATAGTTCGGGCAGTGATGAGGCCAAGCATATCGAGGTTGGAAATTAATCCAGAGACTCGGCGTTGAGTTAATGCATTATGCCCAATGTAACGGCAAGCTTGTTGATAGACATCGTATACTTCACCTGTTTGAATATTACGAAGGCCGTTCTTTTCATTCAAAAGAACAGAAGCAAGAATCAGTTTTTGTTGACTTGGCAATGATGAAATGACGGGAATCATTTGATCTCGCTCGATTTGATGTTGCGCCATTCGAACGTGGCGTTGAGCAACTGTTGAGTCGCCATTTTGTTCGGCTTTTTCCGTTGAGACTCGAAGTAAATCAAGCGCACAACGGGCGTCACCATGTTCTTGCGCAGCAAGCGCTGCACACAAAGCGATGACACCGTCATCGAGAACTTCATCTTTCAACGAACCTTCAGAACGTTGTCGCAAGATATCTTGAAGTTGCTCAGCATCATATGGATTGAATATAATATCCAATTGTCCAAGCCTTGAACGTACCCGAGGGTCGAGGAAATCAGTGAACTTGAGGTCATTGGAAATTCCAATCACGCAGGTTCGAGCAGATTTGAGTGAACCATTGAGGCTTGTTAAATTATAGAGGAGGTCATCGCCAGCTTTTCGGACTAAATGATCGATTTCATCGAGAACGATAATATAAACTCCACCTTTTTTGTCCATGCGCCGAACAAGTTCACCAAACACTCGGTCTGTTGGCCAGCCAGTGAAAGGAATTTCATCGAGTTCATGTTCTTCACGCAACGAATTGCCAAGGTGGCTCAACACCCGATATTGTGTGTCAATTTGTCGGCAATTCACCATAATAGAACGAACATGTCGATTCTTTTCGGCACCCTTTTCTTCGAGTTGATTGCAGACATATTTTGTCACGGCCGTTTTTCCAGCACCGGTCACACCATACAAGGTCATGTTCGATGGAATTTGTCCATTCAACGCTTCGACCAAATTGAAAGCGATTGCTTCGATTTCTTTTTCCCGGTGAGGGAGGAGCTGAGGCAGGTAATCATGTCGAAGAATTTCCTTGTTGATGAACAGAGTTTGACGAGAAAGAAAATCGTCAAAAATGTTTCTCTTCATGTCGGTAGCCTCTTTCTTAATTGCAATATCGAACAGATTCAGATACGGCAATGCGCGATAATGTGGGTTAGTCCGAGTCCCCCTCATAAGCATGACCGTCCCCGGCAGATGGCAGTAAGGTTTTGATTCAATTCAATAATGTTTTAATACATTATAAAGGGCCGAGTTTTAAATGCAGTTTATTGCAAAAATAACATCATCTTTTGCCGTAATCCGGCTCTTTTCACAGAAGAATATTTCAGCCTAGATTTCAGTTTGAAAAACCCAGCCTTGTGGTTCAAGAGTTAACCGAAGGCCGTCTTCGGCATGATGGACGTTTTTTGGATGAACAGGATAGACATCTGTGACCGTTGGATTAGAATTGAAACCTGGTTGATCGACAAAAGTATGGGTGATAATGAGAGGAATATGTTCAGCCCTTTCAGCAAGCAATTGAATATCAGATGGTTTGTGGTGGTGGTCTGAATCAACCCATTCGGGTAAACCCATCTCAAGAATTGCCATATCAGCCAAGAGAATTTCATTGTGCAAAGTTTCGCAAGGGCCAGAATCTCCACTGTGGACAAAACTGCCAAATTGCCCTGGATTGAAATGATAGCCATAGGGGTCGACCGATTCGTCGTGGTGTACTCGGAAGCGTTTCCAAGTCAAACCTGAGGAGAGAGTTCCTTCCAATTCCGTTCTCCATTCGACTGTGGCGAAAATTTCCTCAAGACTATCAGGATAAGCCAATTCACATAAATGCCACAAATGTTCTTTGACACCTTCTGCAGCAACCACCGTCAGAGGTTGTTGCATTTCTCGGTCCGAAATATACCGTCGTTCAAGTAAGAAGAATGGAAAACCAAAAACATGGTCACCGTGAATATGCGTTATGAAAATCGTCTCAATATCACTCAGAGGAATTCCTGCCCGACGTAAACTCGCCATTGCAGTAGGTGGGCAATCGATAATGTGTTTACCATCAATCATCGCAAAAGAATGATATCGACCGTAAGGCATGAACGCATTTCCAGTTCCAAGCATCCTTACCTCCTGCGCCATGGACTGACGAAGGGAGTTGACTTCTTTTCATCATCGGTCAAAGCAGTTCGAAAACCGGGCCTGAAAATCAAACCTTGAAGAGACATTTCAGTTCATTCCTGCTCGCTTTGGAGTGACTCAAATACCTGCTGAAAGGTTTGTTCTGCTGAAAGAAGCGCCCCTTCCACACTCCCATGCATCATATGATCTCCGCATTCGAAGAAACCATCTCCCTTTCTCGGCAGGTCCGAAAGACCGCTGTGGGGTCCAACTTCAGGTAAAGCGTGTTCAATATGCTGGATTGCTAAACTTCGCCACGTATCGACTTGTGACCCAAACCATCCCCGTAACTCTTGCAATGCTTTGGTTTGAATTTCGTCTGCTTGAGTTAAACCCAATTTCTGTGCTGCTTCACCAACAATCGTCACAGTCACTAAGGAACGACCTCTCGGTGCGTAACTGGGTTGAATATCCGAAGGTACTGCTACATGAGCAATCAATTGCTGTTTGGTTTTCACATCTCCATTTAGAACGATATGCTTTGAAGAAAGAGGAGATGATGAGGCATCAAAATGCAACGTCCATACATGACGCTTACTCTCTTGTTTACGGGGATTATATGCATGGACAATCGCCGCAAAGGTTTGCCTTTCACCATTGACAGTCAATGTCGATCTATCGATGTGCTCAATTTGAGTGTCGAGATGTATGCGTTCTGAACCAAGTGAATCGGCAAGAGAACGTGGGGCTGCTGCAATGCCTTCTTCAGGGAGTACCATATCTCCTTTTGACATCATTCGAAACACAAATCGAAACATGCGTTCACTGGTTCGCAAATCATCTTCAAGAAAAATACCTGAAAACAGTGGATGAAAGAATTGGTCAATCATAGACTTTGAAAAACCACGCTTCGACAACCATCCACCTGATTCACCGTCACCTCCTGCATAGACATGTGAAAGTGGACCACGTCGAACCTTCGCTCGAAGTAAGCCAATTCGTAGCAAGTTTATTGGCGATGTAAAGCCATTCACTCCGGTTAGCATACCTTGGATTGGTCGTCGAAATGGGTCTGCTAATCGCCAAAACTTGGCTCTGCCTTTCCGTGCCTTAACGACAAGTGCCCCAGGTTCAAACGCTTGTACTCCGAGTTGTTCAAAATCAAATGCCCGTTGAGATGTAGGATAGGCGGTTTGCATGACGTGAAATCCATAGTCAAGCAAGAAACCATCTACCTTTTCGGTTGCCATTCTCCCACCTACACGATTCTCTCGTTCAAAGACATGAACATCGATACCGGCTTCTTTGAGAAGAAGTGCACATCGCAAACCAGCTAATCCTGCTCCAATGACGGCTACTGTTTGTCCCATTAAGCCGCCTCAAATGTTCAGTTTTGATTTGAATTCTTCCAAAAAAGGCCCCATCGATTGTATCAAGAGTGCTTCAGGGTGAGTGCGGATAACCAATCCATCGAGATACATAAGGGCTCGAATAATCGGGAATGCCTCTTCACCAAAATGGGCACCAGCATGTTCAACCGCTGCTCGAACGGTTCGCATCATGATACGAGTCAAACTTTGTTCTCCAACAGATTTGAGTTCAAAGTCATGGTAAATTTCTTCCATAGTCGAATAGTACTTTTCTAGTTTCTTTTTCTTCGGAGGCAACTCGGTCATAGCAAGTAAAGCAGTGAATGCTTCATGACGCTCTTGCCGGGAGAGATGGTCGAAAAAGGTGAACAATGAATGAGCTACTGGCTTCGGCGCATGACAAATTGCGCCATTATCGATGAAGACAAACTTCCCGTCAGAGTCGATGATACAATTCCCTGGATGTAAATCGCCATGAAATGTACCGATACCAAATAGATATGCGCCGTGTATTCGGAAAAATTGCAGCAAGAAATCCCAACTCAAAGCCTTGGTTTCTATTCCCTCTTCAAGCGACATACCTTCAATAAATTCCGAGACGAGAATATCTTGATTTGACAGTTCAGGGTAATAGATTGGGAATCTCAACAACGACATGTCAAAATCTTTGGAAATTGAAGTTTGAATTTCCTTTAACTCATCAGCGCCTTTAATTTCGTTGCGGAGGTCAAGTTCACGTAATGTGTAATCTGCAACATGATTAATGAGAGCCATTGGATTACCAACTTTACGTAATTTAGGTGCAAAGATAAGGAATATTCGTAGCCATCGACGCATCCGAACAACTTCTTTTTTGAATTCAACTGCATTCGCTTGCTTGATGAATTTTATGACCACTTCTTCGCCAGATTTCAATCGCCCCCGGTGAACTTGACCAACCGAGGCGGCAGCCAATGGTTCATCGTCAATAAAATCAAACGCCTCAGCAAAACCCGCTGGTGCTTTCAAGGCAATCGTTTTGTGCAAATTTTCGGATTCAATTGAAGCGGCGTGCTGGTACAATTGTTGTAATTGACGGCATTTCTCGACGCCGAGTAAATCAGGGCGTAATGCGAAAATCTGAGCGAGTTTTACTGCGATAAGACCTTGGCGTTGAATCCAGTCAAGGTCTGCCGGTTTCTTACGCAGGATTTGGCGCATAAATCGAAAGAATGTCAGCATTCGCATACCTATGGCTGAGAAAGGGAACTTATCAAAGCGTGTTTTCAATCAGAATTTTCATCGGGGTCTTCGTCAATGAAAATCAAGGTATAGCGCCATGCTGGCCCATTTTCATCCTCAAATGATTCACGGCGAATTCGCACATTTCCGGCCGTCGGATATCGCGCCAGCAACGCACCCTCGATGATTCCATCATCGAGTTCCCAAAGAGGGAGTGAATCTTGATTCTCCATTTCAGCAGGATGAGCAAGTTTGACAACAATATGGAAGAAAGGATCACTGTCGTAATTCAACTCACCCAAACCAGCATGTTCCCACCAATCCATGAGTTCACTAAGGAATTCAACATGGCCTTCGATTTTTCTCAAACTAAACGTCAATTCTTCTCCGATTCGTTGGCCTACTTGGCGCAACATTGTATTAAAGTCGATACCGAGTTGATTGAGACTTTGCACGGTCCCATCTTGGAGTGCTGCACGTGCTTGGTTTATTTCTCGAGTTGAGGCCAAGAACGATTTTGGATTGAAAGGAGTATCATCTTCAGGTAATTCCGTATTCACTTCGAGCGCATCTCGGAATTGGTCGAGGAACGAGCCTTGGCCAACAGTTAATCGGAGTGGGTCGACAATCCGTTCTTCAGTGAATCGTTTTTTAGCACTTTCAAAATCAACCGCCTTGTTCCAGATGGCAGAGACAAAGTCCGAATGCGAAGCACTAAAAACATCTGAATTGATTACCAGTGCCGCATCGTCCCGCCCTCTGCCAACGGGGTTTTCTTCGACATGAAGGAATTGAATTACTTGATTCGTGTCTTGAAGAACTCCCAGTGAACTAATTTCATCAGTATGGCGAACTTCAATCGATTCGTCAAGTTGGTCATAGAATCGAGTCGTACGGCGGTCAAGTTGAGCAATGACCGTAACAACAACGCCTCTTTGAGCTGCTGAATTTACTTCTTCAAGCCCAGAAGAACGGCATAGATGCAATATCCCAAAACGGCCTAAAAGAAGGACGAGGCGTTCTTCTGCTTCATCTGCAAAGTTTGCAATCTTCTTGTGAATATGTTCTCGACCTTTGAGAACAGCAAATCGTGCATTTGTTTCATCCGAAGAGAATTTTTCGTCTTTTTCATAATCCGGTTTTACACCTGACATGAGTTTTTCAAAGGATTCGCTGGTTCTGTCAATCCGTTCTCTTTGATCTTTAATCAAACGTTTGAATAATACAGGTAGAGAAGGGCAAGAAAAACGCATTGGCCGGTCTGCTGTTACACTTACCAATCCAATTTCAGTCAATCGAGAAAGAGAATTATACGCGTCTAATCGGTTTGTTCCGAGTTTTTTGGCTAATTCACTTGCCTTGAGTTCTTTTGATGAAGAAAGAATTTCAACCGAACGTGCCTCACGTTCAGAAAGTCCGGCATCCTGAAATAATTCAGCCCAATTCATTCAATTTTCCCTCCAGAGGAAAGTTCACTGAAAGCATCGAGGATTCGAGCAACATGACGTCGTGGACGGAACAGCCAATCATAGCAATAGTGAACCGTTCGGTCGGGTCCAATCAAGAATGAAGACTTCGCAGGAAATCTCCCAAGATGAATTGGCACACCATAGGCGTTTGCGACTTCACGGTCAGGATCACTCAGAAGTGAAAAAGGAAGGGCGTTTTCTAATTTGAAGCGGCGGTGGTCTTCAAGTGAGTCTTGACTGATCCCGATTATTTCGACCGGAGGGGTGAGTGACTGAAACAAATCGTATTGTTCTTTGAAGGTGAGACACCCACGCTTACAGGTGGGTGAACCATCCTTTGCGTAAAAAAACAAAACTTTCCATTTGCCGTCATAATCTGCGAGAGCAACTGTTTTCTCTGTTGTGGAAGGTAAAGTAAAATTCGGCGCTAATTGTCCTACGAGTTTACCGGCCATGATTCACCCTCTGTGGTCTTACCTGTTAAATCATAGTTTACTTGTTTTGGGATTAAATGCCCCATTCGCTTTGCTTTCGTTGAAAGATAGTGCTTGTTGGTTTGGCATCGACCTGTGATGTGAGGAAGACGCTTTTCAATTCCAATTCCATTCGAGCGAAGACCTTCAACTTTGAGAGGATTGTTGGTCATGAGGCGAACGCTCTCAACGCCGACTTTCTTCAACATTAAAGCACAAAAATCGTACTCACGTGCATCGGCTGGCAAATTAAGTGCAAGATTGGCATCGAGCGTGTCAAGGCCTTGTTCTTGGAGAGCGTAAGCTTGTATCTTTGCTTTTAGACCAATTCCACGCCCTTCTTGACGCATGTAAAGTATCGCTCCACATCCCTCTTCTTGTATACGTGCCATGGAGGCCTTGAGTTGGGGTCCACAATCACATTTTAGCGATCCAAATGCATCGCCAGTAAGGCATTCAGAATGTATTCGGACCAAGGGTGCTTTAGAAAAGTCATCAAGTCCGATCGAGAGAAGTGCATGCTCCGCACCTTGTGAATCAACAAAGACTCGAATCCGAAAATTACCATACTCAGTAGGCAGCACTGCATCAGATTGGATATTCTGGGCAAGAATCTTATTTTGCTGCATGAAGTTACATAATTCGATTCGGATATAAAGCAGTGTATCAAACCTTGAACTATCAAAAACACTTCTTTATAACTTCAATCTCAAAACACTGGCCAATGCCCACCGTAGAATGTGATGTTGGAGTTGCGGCTCTTGTTCGCAAAGCTCGCAGCATTCTGCTGGTCAAAGAAGCACATGGCCGATACAAAGGTTGTTGGGGGCTTCCGAAAGGATATGTCAATGAAAATGAGTTGCCAAGTCATGCTGCACTACGGGAACTCTCCGAGGAATGTTCAGTTGAAGGTCGAATCATTGGAGTGCAAGCTGTTCGTGAACGGTTAATAGAAGGAACTCCCGCGATTTTCATCGCCTATTTGGTCGAATTACTTGAGGACCAAACTCCAATTCCTGGAGAAGAAGTTTTGGAAACACGATACATACATGTAGATGAATTCGAGGATTTGAATTGGATCAGTGATGCAATGCATTCAATGGCGAGTTCTGCTGTAAATTCAAATCAGACACTGCAAACTATCGATTATCAGCCTCGCCAAGGTCACCCTTACATGTTGCATACGCTTCCAAAAACTTGGGGAGGGGGAGCATGAATTCAAGATTGGTAGACCGTGTTCGTTCCTGCAACAACAAACCCATGAATTCTGAAGGACAATACATTCTGTATTGGATGATTGCAAATCGGAGGTTTAACTGTAACGCTGCATTAGAGTATGCGGCTGATATGGCCGTTCAACATAATGTTCCTTTGCTCGTGCTGGAAGAAATTTCAACCAGTCACGAGTATTCAAATGACAGAATTTGCACTTTTATGGTACAAGGCATGCTCGAAAACATTCAAATTTTCAAAGACAATAATATCCGTTACATCCCATGGGTCGAAACTCCATTAAGTGGACAAAAAGGAAAACTTCACGACCTCTCTCAAAAGGCTGTGATGATAATTACCGATGATTTCCCAACCTATTATCCATTGAAGGCCGTTTACCATGCCAGCCGTACGACCAATCGTCGAATGGTTGCTGTCGACTCAAATGGTGTATTCCCCATGTCCTGGACTGACCGTGCTTATCCAACTGCACATGGGTTTCGGCGCTTTGTTCATCTACGTTTTGTTGAATGCATGGACACCTGGCCACAATTCAATCCGATTCCAAAAGACCAAGATTTGTGGTTAAATGATGAATTATTCGAACAGCTCTCTTCACAATGGGGTGTTCATGTCACTCCGTACGAATGGTTGTGGCGGGTTGGAGAAAATGGAAGTGCTGGTCGTGAAGCATTATCGACAATAGAAATTGACCATTCTATACCCGCTGTATCTCATGCTCAAGGTGGCCGCAGTACGAGTGTTCGGATGTTACAGGAATTCCTAGCAAACCGTTTGATTCGTTATGCTGATGACCGTAATGCTGTCAGTAATCCCGCAACCAGTGGACTTTCACCATGGTTCCATTTCGGTCATATTTCTACCATCGAAGTGGTCCAGCAAATACTCCAATCAAACGGCTGGGACCCTGAAACGATTCAAATGCCTCGAAAAGGTTCTCGTGAAGGGTGGTGGAATCTCGAACCTGCTGTCGAAAGTTTCCTTGACCAAATCATAACATGGCGTGAACTTGGATTCAATAATGCCTACCATAATCCTCAACATAACAAATACGAATCACTCCCAAATTGGGCGAAAACAACCTTGATGGAGCATGCAAGTGATGAACGCGTTCAATATTCACTCAAACAAATCGAAGAAGCCGATACACATGATGAAATTTGGAATGCAGCGCAGCGGCAATTGGTTCGGAATGGAATAATTCACAACTACTTACGCATGCTTTGGGGTAAGCGCATTCTCGAATGGGCACCAACCCCACAAGATGCTGCTGATTGGATGATTGAACTCAACGACCGCTATGCGCTGGATGGTCGTGACCCGAATTCCTACACGGGTATATTCTGGGTTCTTGGTCGGCATGACCGTGCATGGGGCCCTGAACGAGCGATTTTTGGAAAAATACGCTATATGTCTTCTGCAAATACACGTCGTAAGTTCGACCTTAAACCGTACTTACAAGAATTTCGATAATGAGGTGAAACCATGGAATATAATCATTCGACCAAAGTAGTTACCAATGTAGAAGAAACATTTGCCTGGCATGAGCGAAAAGGTGCTTTTCGTCGATTGATGCCACCATGGGAAACTGCAGAACAGGTTGGAGAAAGCTCCTCGCTTGAAAACGGCTCACGACTCACTTTCAAATTCCCAATGGGCCCAATTAAGATGAAATGGGTTGCTGAACATTCAGGCTACAATCCACCTCACGCCTTCGAAGATACGATGGTCAGGGGGCCGTTCAAGACGTGGCACCATGTTCACTCTTTTGTCGAAACTAAAGACGGTACATGTCGAGTCGACGATCATGTCGAGTATACTCTCCCGATGGGTGTTCTAGGTCGAATCTTTGGAGGTGCCAGTATCAAACGTCGCCTCACCCGTATGTTTCGTGCACGCGAAATACGACTCACGAAAGATGCCAAGCGCTACAAGGATTTCGCGCACATGGATCGCAAACGTATCCTTATCGCAGGCTCTTCCGGCCTTATCGGCCGACAATTAATTGCCTTTTTCGACACTGCAGATCATGAGGTCTGGCGCTTAGTTCGCGGCACACCTGGTAAGAATCAAATTCAATGGAAGCCAAGTGAAGGTGAAATCAATCCACAAGACCTCGAAGGTTTTGATGCAGTCATTCATCTTGGAGGAGCAGGGATTGGTGACAAACGTTGGACAAAGAAACGTATGGAACTTCTGCGCGAAAGTCGAACACAGAGTACAGAACTCTTAGCCAAAACCATCGCTCAACTGGAAAAGAAACCTGAAGTGTTCATCGTTTCGAGCGCTATTGGCTTCTACGGTAACCGAGGAGACGAAGAACTTACTGAAGAATCTCCAAGAGGGGAGGGTTTCCTTCCTGATATTTGTGACGCATGGGAACAATCTGCACAACCTGCACGCGATGCAGGAATTCGTACAATCCACTGCCGCACAAGTCTTGTGCTGGATGCAACCGGTGGTGCGCTAAAGAAAATGCTCCTTCCTGCCCAATTGGGCGCAGGTGGGCCAATTGGTTGGGGTAAGCAATGGTATTCGTGGATGGCTATGGACGACCAAGTCTATGCTATTGATCACGTCATGATGACAAAAGAATGCGATGGTGTCTACAATTTCAGTTCGCCTACTCCAGTTCGACAAAAAATATTTGCCAAAATATTAGGCAAGGTGTTATGGAGGCCTTCATTCATTCCAGTTCCAACGTTTGGAATCTGGTTCTTACTCGGTAAGATGGGTGTTACGCTTGCAACTGATAGTTCCAAAGTTCTTCCAAACCGATTGGTGGAGAGTGGCTATGAATTCCAGTATGCCACACTTGAGCCGGCTCTTCGCGATGCCTTGGGTAAGTGGAATGATTGATCACTTTTCAGCGTCTTTCTTTCCTTGCTGATAGGCTTCGATAGCTGCTTTGGCTATTGCAGCAGGGTCATTGATGATTTGTTGGTCAATTTTTGTAGAACCAAATAATGCATCACCAACCAAAACTGAATCAGCCATTGTTAGGCTTTTACCGTCACCTTGCGATTGCTCTTCAAGCACATGTTGCATGTTTTTCTTCACCACACGCATATCTTCAAGTTCGGTTGATTTTTCATCGAGTTCAGAGTTCAATGTTACAACTTTCTCATTCGCTACGTTCAACTCTCCTTTGAGACGTTGAGTTTCTTGGCGAGCGCGAAGCATTTCTAATTCCAGAATTTGTATCACTGCATCAATACGAGCAGGTTCATTCGATTCAATTATCGGCTCTTCGATAACAGACTTTAGATTTACGTTTGAATCAATACCCGTCATTTGAGGGGAAAGAAGAGAGACTGAATCCTCGAATATGGGTCGGTCGAAATACGGGAATAATGTATAGCAGATGTAGACAACCATACAAGCAAACCATGCCAAAAATGTCGTTAAAACATACTCATCAAAATTATCTGAACTTGAGAATAAATTAATTCGGAAATTATCTTGAAGTCCTCCATTAAGCAGTTCATAAATTACAGAACTAAACATTCCCAAGGTCACCAAGACGGTTGTCAATATTAACATCGGAGAAGAAAATTTCTCCACCAGAGTGGGGTAGAGAGGTTCAATAGGTGGAGGTAAAGTTATTCGCCCATCTGAAACGCATTTTGGATCGATTGCCAACATTGGAATGAGGGCCGTTTCTGCTTTTCTCTTTTTGTAATTCAATTCTAATGAACGTATTTCTCGAAAACCGCGACCAATAATACAAATCGACAACAAGAATGCAATCGAAAAATAGCCAATCCAAATCCAAGGGCCATCTGCCATAAATGGGTGATCCGAAGAATAATCATCGAACATTGTCGGGCCTTCAGTATCGAAATAGGGCATGTAAAAATTACCTGAGGTTTCACTTGTTCCATGCCAATAGTCACAGTTGGAGTCGCCCCATTCATAATTATCATTACAATATTCTTCTGCATAATCATACTGTGCATCAGTCCAGGCCCAATGAAGGTTGACCGTCAAGATAAACATGCCAAAAATGAACAATGCACAAAAAAATGTAGTGAGCACTCCAGGTAACTCTCGTTTGTTCGTGATAAGGCTGTAAATTGGTAGTTTTTGCTCTTTCGTATCAGTTTCCTTTTTCTTTGAATCGAGGTATTTGAAAAAATTATACACCAAGTAAATCATGATTAGATAAAAAATCAAACCACCAAACCAACCGCCCAACGCCACAGCCATACTAGGAGTGGTGAATTCTCAACTTCTTGAGTATTCCCCTATATTCAATTTGGTAATGAGAGGTTCACTCGAGGTTCGGATAAAGTAAAGTCGAAAATGCAAGTTGTATTCTACGGTAGAAATTCAAGGATAAACGCCGACTGAGCACATCACCATTTCGACGGACTGCTTCACTGAGAATGGCATTGTACGCCGTACACATCAATCGAGGAGAGCGGCGAGCATCTTTGTCGAGCAGAAGTAAGAGGCCCATGGAGTTCTTTCGGTGTGCATGTATATGATCGATATAGTGTCGCATGAAATTTTGCCATGCCTTTGTTCCAGCAAGTGTAGGGTCATGTAAATCATCTTGGGAAATTCCAAATTTGGCTAACTCTTCTGAGGGGAGATACACTCGGTTTCTTGACAAGTCCTCTTGAACATCTCTTAACACATTGACCAATTGGAGGAATATTCCCATTTCCACAGCATGACGGCGGGCATTCGGGTCTGAGTAACCATAAATTTCGATTAAACAGAGACCTACTGTAGATGCGACACGGTAGCAATAGTGACGCAAATCCTCAAAACGTTCATAGGTCGTTTCAAACAAATCATCCTCCATACCGTTGATGAGTTCATGAAGATGAATAATTTCAATTGGATATCGGTTCAAAGTGTCTGCGAGTGCTATGAATACCGGGTCGGTCATTTTGACACCGGCTTCTATTTGGTCCAAATTCTCTCGAAATGAAAGTAAGGCTCGAAGGCGAAGGAAATGTTCCTCTTTCGAATACAATGAGTTGAAGGTTCGTTGCTCCAGTACCTCTTGACAATGTTTTTCGGTCAATGAATCCAAGTGACTCAGTTCTCCTTCAGGCAACCAATCTCCATCTACAATGTCATCAACTCGACGACAAAAGGCGTAAAGTGCATTGACAGATTTTCTTTTTGATTCCGGAAGATGTCTGAATGAACGGTAGAAGGATGAAGATGCTTTGCGAGCGATGTGTTCACATTCAAGATACGCGAGTTCAACACGCTCGATGAAACTCAGTTCGGTTTCATCACTCACAAGGAAGATAGACGGCATTTCTAAGACTCCAATGCGGTGCATCGGAGTCTATTCATATTTGAAGTATGGTTTTTAGACGAAGACAAAAAGAAAGCACATCAAGCCAATTGAGTCCAATCAACTTCGGTTTCTACCATCTCGACATCTTCAACATCCATTTGAGCGAGTTGGAGTTTTCCTGAGAGTTCATCGTTGACTGCATGCCAATAGGAATAAGCCTCAATGACCCAAATCCCAGACTCTCGAGTCCCGTTTCCTGAACCTTTGACGCCACCAAATGGCAAATGTGCTTCAGCACCAGTTGTGGAATTATTGATTCCAGTCATTCCAGCCTTGATTCCAGTTTTATAGCGGTAAGCCTCCAATCGGTCGTTGGTGTAGATTGCTGACGACAAACCGTAGGGACTTGCGTTGGCCAAGTGGAGTGCGTGGTCGAAATCATTTGCCTTGCAGATGGTCACAGCTGGGCCAAAGACCTCTTCGTTAAAACATTCCATCCCTTCGGTGACTTCAGTGAATACGTGAGGCCACATGAAGACGCCATCTTCTGCAGTGCCGAGGAAGTTTGCCGGTTGGTTGCCGCTTGTGATTCGACCTTTGCCGAAAATTTGCTTGGCTCCGGATGCATTGCACATCTCAACCCCTTCAAGGAAATCTTTTGCGTACTTTTCCGACAACATTGGGCCATACAACACACCATCATGTGCAAGAGAATCGCCAATGGTTGTTGATTCAACTTTCGCCATAAACTTGATCATGAATTCATCATAGATATCCTTGTGGAGAATCAGATTACCGAGTGAAGTACAACGTTGTCCTGCGGTTCCAAAAGCACCCCAGTAGGCGCCTTCAACCGCGTTATCAAGGTCGGCACTTGGCATGACGACCAATGGATTCTTGCCACCGAGTTCGAGTGAGCATGAAACCAAGTTTCGCCCGCAGACTTCACCAATCATCTTTCCGACTGCGGTAGAACCGGTGAACGAAATTTTGTTGACTCGCCCTTCATCGACTGCATCGACTAAGAATTGACCAGCACCACTGCCTTTGCCGTGAACCAAATTAATGACGCCATCTGGCAATCCAGACTCATGCATAATACGTGCAAGAGCAAAGGAGAGAAGGGGTGCATCTTGTGGACTCTTCCACACACATGTGTTTCCGCACATAATCGCTGGAATCATTTTCCAGAAAGGTACTGCTGCGGGAAAGTTGCATGCATTGATAATTCCACAAACTCCGAGTGGGCGGCGGTAGGTGAATAATTCCTTATCAGGCAATTCTGAATTGACCGTTTGACCGTAAAGACGGCGCCCTTCAGATTGGAAGAACAAACAGGTATCAATCGCTTCTTGAACCGAACCTGCCGATTCTTTCAGTGTCTTACCAATTTCACGTGTTTCAAGTGCCACAATAGCATCTTTGTGTTCCATCAGCAAACGGCCCATGTTACCGATGATTTGACCACGGGTCGGCGCAGGAGTTGCGGCCCATGCTGGGAAAGCGGCATGTGCAGCGTCTAAAGCGGCGTTGACATCAGCTTTGGTCGAGAGAGGAAATTCTCCAAGTGTGTCGTTGAGGATGGCAGGATTAATCGATGTGAAAGTAACACCGTCACTCGCTAAACTCAGTTGACCGTTGATAATATTGTATCCTTTGACGGAGGGTTTTCCGTTTGGATTTTCAGCAGCAAGGAATTCGAGACCAGTTTCAAGAACATGAACCATGACATGCCCAACGGAACGCCCCTCTTGAAATTGATGGATACTTTCGAACGAAAAATTTCTCAAATTAATCCATGAATTCTCATCTTAAGGTTAAAAGGGGGTCGGCGGAAACGAACAGAGAAGAGGCGGTTTGGCCACCATTAAATAGGCTCGACGGTTTAACAAGAGAAGTGAAAATATGGCGAAAGATGAGAAAACAATGTCGTTGCGTGTATCCAAAGCAATTCCGTCCGATGTGGGCCATGGAAGAGCCCGTATTTCAGGGGAAAATGACCTCGGTTTGAAACCGGGAGATATCGTCGAAATCAAAGGTGAAAAACGCTCAACTGCTGCTATATATTGGCGCAGCCGTCCAGAAGACGCAAAAATGGAAATCATTCGTGTTGACGGCATTATTCGCAAGAATGCTGGCGTGAGTCTCGGCGACCGAGTTACCGTGAGCAAAGTTGAGGCAAAGGAATGTACCAAACTCATTCTTTCCCCTGTCATGGCCAACAAACAGAAAGTCAAGTTCGGTCCGGGTATCGAAGGTTTTGCTCGTCGAGGTTTATCCAAGCGACCGGTCGTCCAAGGTGACCGAATATTCATCCCTGGCATGACGCTGTTTGCAGAAGCCTTACCGTTTGCTGTTCTTCAAACGACTCCGAAAGGAATTGTAAAAGTCACCAATGATACCGACATTGTCATCAAAGACGAAGCCATTGACGATGTTGATGTTGGTCAATCTGAAGGTATTACATACGAAGATATTGGTGGAATCGGGCAACAATTGCTAAAGGTTCGTGAAATGATCGAACTTCCACTCAAGCATCCTGAATTATTTCGTCGGCTTGGAATTGACCCGCCGAAGGGCGTTCTTCTCCACGGCCCACCAGGAACAGGTAAGACAATGATTGCCAAGGCGGTTGCAACTGAGGTTAACGCTCATTTCAAGAGTATTAACGGCCCCGAAATTATCTCTAAGTATTACGGAGAGTCTGAAAAACAACTGCGCGAGATTTTTGATGAAGCAGCTGAAAATGCTCCAGCTATCATTTTCATAGATGAAATTGATTCTATTTGCCCAAAGCGAGAAGAGGTGAGTGGAGAGGTTGAACGTCGAGTTGTCGCTCAAATGCTAACACTCATGGACGGTATGGAAGGTCGAGACAATGTCGTGGTAATCGGTGCAACCAACCGCCGAGATGCCCTCGACCCTGCTCTACGCCGACCTGGCCGTTTTGACCGTGAAATCGAAATCGGCGTTCCTGACCGAGAAGGTCGCAGTGAAATCATGGATGTTCACACCCGCCAAATGCCAATTTCTGATGACTTTGAACTCGAATGGGTCCTCGATAATACCTATGGATTTGTTGGGGCTGATTTGGCGGCTCTCGCTCGTGAATCGGCAATGAAGGCTTTGCGACGCTATCTCCCTGAAATGGATTTGGAAGAGGATACAATACCTCCTGAAGTCCTTGAAAAAATGGAAGTCCGTATGGATGATTTCCGAGAAGCGATTAAGGACATTGAACCTTCAGCATTAAGAGAAATCTATGTTGAAATTCCTAAAGTAACTTGGGCGGAAGTCGGTGGCTTGGAAGAAGTCAAAGACCGCCTAAAAGAATCGGTTGAATGGCCGCTTACCAAGCCAGAATTATTCAAACACTTTGGCATAAAGCCTCCGCGAGGAATCGTTCTGTTCGGCGCACCGGGTACAGGTAAAACTTTGCTCGCCAAAGCAATTGCCAACGAAGCTCAAGCCAATTTCATCAGTATTAAAGGTCCTGAAATGATTTCCAAGTGGGTCGGTGAATCCGAACGTGCAGTGCGTGAAATTTTCAAGAAGGCAAAGCAATCAGCACCTGCTATTATCTTCTTGGATGAATTTGAATCCATTGCCAGTCGACGGTCTTCATCAGGAACCGAAGGTAGTGATGTGAGTAACCGGGTCGTCAACCAATTACTCGCCAGTATGGATGGAGTCGATTCGCTCGAAGGCGTCATCGTTGTCGCAGCAACAAACCGTCCTGAAATGCTTGACCCTGCTCTCATGCGCAGTGGCAGGTTTGAACGTGTTCTTCACGTCCCTCCACCAGATGCTGGTGCACGAGAAACAATTTTCAACATTCACAGCCAAGACATGCCGTTATCAAAATTCTCGCTTAAAGATATCATCGGAGGACTCGACGGGTTCACCGGTGCTGATATTGAATCGGTATGCCGGGAAGCGGCGCTTATCTGTATGCGTGCAAACAAGAAAAAGGTCACAAAATCACATTTCGAAGAAGCGATCAAGCGTGTTCGCCCAACTGTGACCCCAGAAATGCTTGCTTACTACCAGAAAATGGAAACAATGCTGACATCTGGCCTGACAAATATCAAGCGTAATCGAGATACTGGGTTCGGAATGGAAACGATGTGAGGTGATTCCTTGAATCGACGCATTGATGTGCTGCATCGGCGTGGTTGTCTTGTAACTGAGGGGTGAATCGTATGGCTGTCTTTGCACGTGAAGTTATTGGCCGAGAAGTCGTTGATTCGCATAGCCAACTTCTTGGGACTCTTCGAGATATTGTCTTCGACAAACAATCTGGTTCTATCTCGGGAATCCGAGTCAAAATTGAGGAAAATCTCGACCCAACTGCGCTCCCTTGGGAGATGACTGAAGGATTAATGGAAATTCCAGTCGATGAGGTTGCCCGTATTGCTTCAAAAGTCCATTTGAAACGCTAAAATACATTTTTTGTCTTCAAAATATAATCTCTGCCAATGAGCATTTGCCTTCCACCTAATGACAACCTTCTAAACCGAATGGAACACGTGAGTATGTCGGAACAGTGCTCTAGTAGGTGACCTCATGCCCGACAACTCGAATTTCAATTACCGACGAATCGGCCTACAAGCCTCATTCTGGCTCGTAATATTCCTTTTGTTAATGAGTATCTTGCTCAATTTTGTTAATCTTTCCAACACCAACCAATTATCCGCTTATGATGATGATTGGAATGACATGTCGGCATTTCGACAAGACATCAATGACATGGGCATTCAAACCAGTTCATTGGTGAGTAGTCCGCTCTTATTGGCTGATATCGAAGACCCTCGAAACACAACCTACATTCTTGCAGGTGTCGAACGCGATACGCTTTCCTTACCACAGTTTGACAGCGATGGATTCATCACGATCGCATCCGAAGACGGCTACTCTCCTTCAGAAATAGATGCCATCGTCGAATTTGTTGATGCTGGAGGAACTGCATTGATTCTTGATGATTATGGATTTGCAGGAAGTATTGCTCAAGCCTATGGCGTGCGATACACTGGCTACCAACTTTACGATACCACCTATGTCGAAGAACTCGATTACAACTATATTTGGATGTGTGTTCAAGCCACACCTTGTGGAATGAACGGAAGCAGCATCGACCCTGCAACCATATCTGTTCACGAACGATGGAGTGGAATGAATGGTGATGGAGCTCACCCGTGCAGTTTGTTAAACGGTCAAACTATGCTTCTCGAGAATGCAGGCTTGTGCTCACAGCACTGGATAAACGGTGAAATTCAATACAACGCCACCTACCAATTACTGCTCAACAACATCACCGCCTTGGAACTCATTCCAGGTGTAAACGGTGCACTTTCTGAAGTCTCGATTCGGGCAGTGACCAGTAATGAAGCAACCGTTGATGTCAACGGCGATGGAGAGATTTGGGTTGGTGATGAACAAACATCTGAAACTCCAGATTTATGGGGGCAATTCAATCTGAGCATCGAAGCATGTGCACGGAAATCGTGTGACCCTAACGATGGAGGGCGTATTGTATTCATGGCCGATGGTTCAGCACTCATAAACGCAATTTACGACTATCAAGGTTTCAACGATCCAAGCGACCCGCTGTATGGACCCAATGAATGCGTCACCAATAATGTGAAATGTATCCCTGAAAATGATAATCGGAAGTGGGCGATGGATTTTATCGCTGAAGCACTGATGTCGACGAATATTGGTGAAGAGGGGCAACCCGCTGAAAACGCCATGGTTATTTTTGATGAATCACGTCACCCTCAAAATGCCTTGTTAGCAGATTCATACAACACAGTGTACTTCCTTTTGGTCTATTTTACCGGCGAAGGATTGGCAATGTTGTTGCTCTTCCTGCTGCTCTTTATTGCCTTTGAAGCTGTTCTTATCAAGAAGCGAGATCCCGAGCCTTGGCGCCATGTATTCAGCATTATTTACTATGGATTCGGAGATGCAAACCGTTACACATACTATGCTAAAACTGACAAAATCCGACAAGTCTTCCTTTCGAAGGTTCGGAATCAAAATGGCTTGAACCGTGAAGAATTCCATGCGATGCCTGCACGAGAACTCGTATCGCTCATCAACGACCCAGTTTTGGCGAAGTTCGCCATTGAACCGACTAAATATTCACTTGAGCAGACGGTCGCAGTCGTCAAACGAATCAAAGCGTGGGGACGCACCTGAGGTGAGATTATGTGGACTCGTAAGGCTTCATTTACCTTCACTGGTGGTATCGCGCTGATTCTTATCGGCATGATGATTGCAAATCTACAAATGATGATTCTAGGACTCTCGTTCATTGCATTCATCGTCGTTAATTCATGGATCTCCGGCCACGGCGATGTCGAAGTTCAAAGAACACTTTCAGCGGATAATCTCTACAAAGGCGATGATTTGTATGTTGAACTCTTGGTCACCAACCGTTCAAACCGGAATACGCAGTTATTGGAAGTCTACGACAATATTCCCCATGAAATGAAACTACGCAGCGGGCTCAATCAAATGCGCTTGAATCTACGCCCTGGCGAAAGTGCACGGATTCGATATGTTCTACGTTGTCCTTTGAGAGGACACTATTCCATAGGTCCTGTGTCTCTTCGTTCGCGCAACACATTCAACCTAAGTGTCGATGAAATGTTGGTTGACCATCACAGTGATATCGTTATTTTCCCGCAAATTAAAGAAGTTGAGGAAGCTTTCCTTCGCTCTCGAACAGCAAAAATGTATACCGGCGCTACAACCTTGCGAATACCAGGTCAGGGTTCGGAGTTTTACTCTCTACGAGAATATGTTCCTGGCGACCCATTCAAGAACATCAACTGGAAAGCATATGCTCGAACTGGCGAATTGATGGTCAACGAGAAGTGCCGTGATGCGGTGACTGACCTGTATCTTCTCTTGGACAGTCGAGATATTGCACGAATTGGAACAGTACTGAAGAATCCACTCGAAATGGGTACCGTCTCTGCAGCGAGCCTTGCAGCGTTCTTCCTCAAACGACGTGATTCTGTCGCCTTGGCGATATTTGATGACACCCTTTCCTACCTTCCGCCAGATACGGGAGACAAACAGTATTTCAAAATCCTCAGTGCGCTTGCCGGGGTTTCTCCCAAAGGTGCAATGCCACTGCAAGCGGTAACCAATTCACTTAGTGGCCGCTTTAGCAGAGGCAGTCCTGTTTTCATCATCTCTTCTTGTGAAGGCGATGGTACGGTGCCTGCCGCCGTTCGTGACCTTGTCGGGCGTGGCCATGAAGTCACCGTTCTCTCTCCTTCAAGTATTGACTTTGAACGATTGGTAAGTCGTATTCCACGCATGTCATATGAAGTTCTCAAACTCGAACGGCAAAACCGTTTGACGACGCTGGCTGGCTCAGGAGCCATGGTCATTGATTGGATGCCGGACATGGATTTGTCGCAAGCATTGATGCAAGTGAGGGGGTACTGAAATGGCAGATGAGGTTGGACTCCAAGCAGATGTCACCATGAGTGGTGAAATCCGTCCTCGTACATTGCATCTGAAGATGCTGCGAAAGCAATGGCAGATTATCACTCTGCAAGTGATCGCAACTGTGGCACTCATTGGGATGTATCTCGAAATTGTTTCGACTTATGTTGTCGGCTCCATCGACCACACCATGCTTTTCGACACCATTGAAGTTCTCATAGGAGATCAATTACCGATTGGAGATTGGCTCACCGGTGAAGGACGGAATGGAATCTCGCGTTTCTTTATCCCATTGGTTCTTGGATTGGCTCTGGGTGGCGGGATGGCTCTTCTTGCATTCCAAACACCGGCGGTTCAACAACGGGTGAAGTTAGGCTTCATCATCACACTCATCGTTGTTTTAATCGGTCAACTTTTGTTAAAATGGCTCACTGGAATGCTGTTTAGTTTAGATTTACGCCTACCAAACACCAGTGAACTCAGCACTTTAGAATGGCCCTTGCTGATGATTTTGTCATTGATGATTCTCTTCCTCTACCTCTTACCAGTCATCATGGGTGTCCGAGGAATTTGGGGCCTTTCTCGTCGTTCCGTAGCTTGGGCTATTGGATTCACTCTTTTGTTCCTCGGAATTCATGCAATCCTTGCATTCCCACTCATCAATGGACAACTCGGAAATTATGGAGACTCTGTCAGCGTAATCGGTGCACAATTCAGTGAGCCTACCATCGGTATTTTCGGTTTGATGTTGGTGACTACGGAACAATTTTCCCTCATTACAATTGCAATTCTCATCATGGTATTCCAAGAATCATCTTACGGTGTCATCCGTTATTTGGAATACGCATACCGCCTACCTGAATCATGTAAGCGAGACCCTGAATATGTCCGACAAATGGACAACGTCCTCAATACACATCTCAAACACACTTTTGGGTTCCTTGGATTGACCGGAATTGCAACAATGGTTGCACTTGGATTCCATAGTGTTCTTTTGGACATTGTCAAAGATTCAACGGGAAGTCAATGGGCAGGTCAGATTTCGGAATCAATCGAATTATCATTGACCTACGGATTGGTTATTTCAGCAGCGATGTTCTTGAGTATTATGGCATTACTCAGATTCTTTGTTCCTTGGGAACGGATTTGGGGATTAATCTACGCTCGACGAGCACAAAAAGCAGCACCCCAAAGTAAGGAAATCGTAGAAATTTGATTAACGACCCTTGTGCATCGTTTGGACTACACGCCCAATCATTTCTGCACAGAGTAGTAGAACGAGTGGTAATCCACACCAGGCTGCAAGCATACCAAAGACGCCATCAATCATTTCGAGGACTTTTGGATGAAGGAGAACACATCCAATAACAACCGAAAGCCAAAGAAGGCGTTCGACAAATAATGGATACCGTCTTCCTTGAGTCTCTTCGCGAGAGAAAAAAGTATTCGTTTTAGAAGACATCAACTCACCTCAGAAATCAATACCAGATAACCGGGCTTCAAGTGCCGTTAAAGCAGGGTCTACAGTTTGCTCTGCTGTAGGTTCTTGGCGATGATTCCAAGAAGCATCCAAACGTGCTAATTCCGCTTCAAGTTGGGCACGTTCATCACTTTGGTCAATTGAGGGAATCGCTGGAAGCGAGGCTACCGCATCTGGGGAAGTTGTGACTTCATTTTCCACTGCCTCATCCATTGGAACCGGCATATTTTCCCAACCTGCGTCATCGATTGTTACTTCTTCCTTCACTACATCCAATGAAACTGGAACTGGGCCTGCTAGACTGGAGTCCATATCGATGAGCATCGCTTCTTCAACCGGCGTACGCTGGGCATCTGGCACAGAATTTCGCTCATAAGGTAACAAACCGTCGCGCTGGAACTCCCAAAGCATTCCACGCGGGACTCCATCCGCAAGGCCAGAAGCATCGAGTTGAGTTATCAATTCTTCTAACACACGAGCTGTCTCTTCAAGGGCAATTGCTTCTCCAGCATCACGTTGATCTGCTTCGAGGTAGATGTCATCGAGTGCTACTTGAATCAACTTTCGAGTGGCTTGTGCAATACTTGGAAGTGCTTCAGGGCGTGTGCAATTATTGAGCAGTGCTTCAACTTCTTGTGGAGGTGCACCCAAACGAATGAGTTGTTCAAGAACATTGCGAAGGCGGCGAAGCATCGTAATTGAACGGTCGAAGTCTTCCAATAAATGTTCTAAATCAAGAACGACATGACCAACTGTTTCACCGAGTTGGTGTTCGAGTTTTTGTTGAACAGACCAGCGTGCAAGTCCACGAACCGCGCCTGCTGTTTGAGGAACTTGACGTTCGAGTAAAGTCATGACTTCGCTTGAAAGAAGATGTCGTGGTGTTGCGGCTACATGGTCAACGGTTGATTGAATCACTTGTAAACCACGTTCAACGGCACGGTCCAGAAGGGTCACTGAGTAACCAAGTGCACGCGCGTTTTCAAGTCGTTCAAGGACAGGACCGAGCCCCTCAAAAGTCGATGTATCATCAAGTAAGGCCTGAGCCAATGGTTCATCTGCTAGGCGAGCACGTAGGCGTTCTGCTTCTTGGATATCAGAAAGTGCTTCTTCATGGGCTTGAGAAAGTGCTTCTGCCCGTTCAACAAGTGAAATCAACTCTGCCTCTGCATGACCACGCCGGGCACCTAAATCTCCGAGTTCACGCAATGTTTGTCGTCGCTCGGTCATCAATTCGCGGAGTTCAGCCTGAACTTGTGCTTGACGAGCCTCATCAGAAGCAAGTCGGTCACGGTCTTCTTCTGACCGCCGACGCGAAGCTTTTGCTTCTGCATCAATTGATTCTAATTCAGATGTATGCGTATGGATTTTTTCTTCCATCAGCATTGATTCTGCCTGTGCGCGAGTGTGACGCTCACGGGTTGCTTCGACTTGTTCTTGGAGTACGCGTAATCTTCGTTCATCATCATCCGCTTGTTGGCGTATTGTGGACAATCGTTCGCTTCCGACGAGTAAGTCGGCATTCAACTGTGCTTCTTTCAAAGCCAATTCTTCGATTGCAGAACGTAAAACTTCGCTTGATGTTGCATCTCCAAGTGCTTTGGCAAGTTCAGCAGCCCGGACACTTACTTGATACTCAAGTTCATTAACGCGCTTCACCAATCGTTCTGCGCGGTTTTCCGCTTGTTCAGAAGTCGCACGTGATTCGGCGATATCGAGTTGTAACTTGTCGAGATTTGTATTATTTTTCTCGATCTTTGCAATGGAGTCCATTCGAGACTCACTGGCCTCTCGGGCGAGAATTTGTGCCGCATTCTTTGCTGATTGGGATTCTTCAAGTCGTCCCGTAAGTGCTGCTTTCTCCTTGACTAATTCATCGATACGATGGTCAGCTGCCTCCAAACGTCTACGGAGCCCTGAATCAATGGCTAAAGGCTGTGTAAATTCGCCACCAATACCGTCACCCACTTCTTCAACTGTTTCAGAAAACTTGGCTGATGCTCTACTCGTTCGAAGCACATCCATACCGATTTCAAAACCAAATAAATCATTGAGTTTAACTTTAAGGTTTGCTTTTCGGCTTTCTGAACGGGTTCGGAGTGTCACCAATAACTCATGGAACATGTCGAGACTGAACGTATCAAGAGTACCTGATTCACGAGAAACTATGCTTCCAACAGGGAGGCGATGGAGTTTCAATACCCATTTTGAATCAGTAAATTTGAGCATGGCATCTTCGAACGAGTCCGTTTCAGGAGCTGAAATACCAACTGGAATTCCTCGAGACAAGAGGACAGATACAGCATTAGCGGATTGTCCGGCTTGTAGATGCCCTGTAACTTCTTCAGTTACTGCAGCAGTCAACATCGAAAGGATTGCATCGGGGCCACCTCGCCCTTCTCTCAAAACAAAACCTTCGGGAATCGGCCCACCCTGAATGCCAACGGCACCGACTTCACCATCGAGAAAAGCTGATGCTGCCGAAATGAGGCGAGCGTGATTGGTATTTGCTTCAGTCCAAATTCCAATTGATATATCTCCGGATTCTGCGAGGAGGAGGGCTCCATCATTCGTGTGAAGAGTCCAATGGCTCGAACCATTTAACCCAAGACCTTCATTCAAATCCTCCATTCGCATATCGGAAAGGGTTGAGTGGATTTGAGCCGCTAGACTCTCTGGACTTGCGGGGAGTTCACCGATAGAATCGATGGGCATTCCTTGATCAATAACGACTCCGCCACGAACGGTATCTTGTTCGATGAGTACTCGTAAAACGGCGGAAAGGTCTCGACTCATCAAGCGTTGAATGGCATCCCCTCGAGGTAACAAACCTTGGCGATTTGCCGTGAACTCAAAAGCTTCTGGGACAACTTCTGCAACACTTCCGAGTCCCGTAAGCGAATAAGATCCTGCAGTAAATCGGCAGGAATCTTTGTCTTCGAGTTCTTCAAGTCGTAGTCGAGCCTCTTTTCCTCCCAACAGCATCTTGCCCTTTGCCGATTCTGAGAGCCAACCAACGATTCGGCCAGCACGAACTAAACGGTGTCCAGCGGGAGTTTTTCGTCGGCCGGTCCACGTACTAATCACGCCATGGTCGAACGGTTGAATTGTACCGTTTCCAACATTGATTTCATCTTCGATTGGTATTCCTTCTGGTAGCTTAAACATGGTATCACTCACATCCTGGGGGTTGTCGTGAGAATTCGACGGTCGCGGTCAAGGGCGTGGCGCCATCGGGCTAATCGCCCTCCGCTACCACTCAAAACGACAATTCGATTTGGTGCTGCCACATCGATTATCATCCGTTTCTTGCTTTCACACCACACTTCATACACTTGACCTAGGCCAAGAGCATGTCCTGTTTCCTGGGCAACGTGGATCATTTCTACCGCTTCTTCAAACGGTGGCATTATCCCTTCTTCACCGACACTGGCCAATAATTGTCCAGTATCGTCGATGAGCATTGCTTGATTGACACCTTCGAGGCGGCATAATCCGGCAAGTACTCGTTGCAGCATGGTTCTCAAACTTTCGGTCTACGCTGTAGCCTTCAAGTAGTTTTGCGCTTTTATCCCCCTTAAGGGGGATTTGAAGACCTAAATTGATTTTCCAACTGGAGATTCAAAAATGGCAACGCGGATAGGGCGTTTTCAGATGTTTTCCGCGCTTGCGAAAGTCTCGATTTTTGTCTACTCTCTCTCGGTAAATCGGTAAATGGGGCGGAATATTTCAATTGGAAAATTAAAACTTCAATTGCTAAATATACCCCAAAGGTGTAGACGAAGAGTGTACTATCACCAATCAAGCGGTGAACTCAAACCATAGTGATGCGCGCAAGTGTACATGGCGAAGGAGGTAAAACCGGTATTTTCCGTCCCAACCTGCGATAGTTGTTCGAAACCCGCTATCCTTGAACAGGCCTATTCTGGGCGGATATTGTGTGGAGAGCACATGGCAAAATCGGTTCGGAAAAAGGTCGGAAAGGAATTGCGACACCAATTAAAACTTCCTCGCGACAAAGAAACTACAATATTTGTGGCAATCTCGGGAGGAAAGGATTCAGCGGTTTTGCTTGATAGCTTAGTTGACCGCCTTGGTCAACGGCCTGATGTCACCATCATCGCAGGAACAGTCGATGAGGGAATCGATGGATATCGCCCTCCATCCATGATTTGCGCCCAAGAATTATGTGACCGACTTGGTATAGAATTCATCACGGTCTCCTATCCGGAATTAAGTTTCAAGGAAATGGATGAAGTTGCAAGCCGAATTCCTGGCCTCGTGAAAGACAACAAGGATGCGCCACGAATGCCATGCTCCTACTGTGGAGTTTTTCGCCGGCAAGGTATCAATCACTTGGCAAAAAGAGTGAATGCCGATTATGTTGCTTTAGGACATAACCTTGATGATATGGCACAAACGGTTCTCATGAATATGACGAACGGCGACTTAGAACGTACACTTCGACTTGCACCCCATACAACAACTCCAGTTGATGGGCTCGCCCCCCGTATTGTCCCTTTACGATGGATTCCTGAACAAGAAGTTCATCTTTATGCCTTACATCGAGACTTGCCACTTCACCACGAAGAATGCCCTCACGCCAAAGGTGCATTACGCTGGCGTTATCGAGAAATGGTCGCTCAGATGGAAGCCGACGTTGCCGGCACCCGCCATGGATTGTTACGAATGGCAGATAACATCAAAGGATTACGTGATCAAGTCATTGACTTGGGGGGCGTTGAAGCACGACCTGCACCTCCACACCCCTGCGAATCTTGTGGTGAACTTACTTCGAGCAGACAATGCAAGGCATGCGATATGCGAGCGTTGATGAATGACTAATCACAGGACATTATTTGCCAATTCGCCCAAGTTTTGAGGGCGGCCACAATAATGGCAACGTAATTGTAACGGATCACGTTGAGTCACCTTCAACCGATGTGGTTGAGGTTCACGTAGATTCGTAGTAATGCAATTTGAGAAAGTACAACGGACTACATTGATGACTTCTTCACCCAAATTGATGCTCAATTTTTCTGCAACTGAATAGGCTCGAATAATTGCAACACGTGCATCAGGGGCAACCAAAGCCAATCGATCCAATTCAGATTGAGTTAATTCACGGTCTTCGACTTTGATAATGTCTTTCGAACCCATTTTCTTTGAGGGGACATTCATGACAAGAGAGACTGGAACTGCAGTTTCGCCACCTATTCCAAGCATTTCTAAGACTCGCATGGCTTGTCCAGATGGAATGTGGTCGATGACAGTACCATTGCGAATGGCTGTAACTCTGCGCATGCTGTGTTCGTTGGACATTACAACGCACCCCCTTCAATTTTAGCAGGTACCGTAACACCGAGCAAACGACATAAGAGGGCCATGCGAGCAACAACTCCGTTGAAGGCTTGCTCAAAATATCGTGCATGACGAGTTACATCGACAGACGGGTCAATTTCGTCAACACGTGGTAATGGATGCATGACTATCATGTCCTGTTTCACATCACTGAGATGGCGAGCATGAAGTTTGTAGGCGCCAGCACACCTCGCATATTCATCTTCGTCGGCAAAGCGTTCTTTCTGAATCCGAGTCATATATACGACATCTGCATCAACCATCGAACCATACAAATCTTGAGTTTCAACCACATTGGCGCCATGAGAGCGTAAATCTGAAACGATTTCTTCTGGCATGTTCAACAAATCAGGGCTTGCAAAAATCAATTCACAACCAAATCGAGTCAAGGCATGAGAGAGGGAGTGGACTGTTCGGCCGTAGCGTAAATCACCTGCTAAGACCACTTTCAATCCGTCTAAACGGCCGTGAGCCTGTTTGATTGTAAACAAATCAAGCATCGTTTGGGTTGGATGATGGCCTGCACCGTCGCCACCGTTGAGAATTGGAACACGTGCTGCGTCTTGAGCGTATTGAGCAGCCCCTTGACGTGGATGTCGCATAGCAATGATGTCAGTGTAACCATCGACCATTTGGATGGTATCATACAATGTTTCTCCTTTCACCACTGAAGATGTTTTGACATCACCAAGATTGACAACGTCGCCACCGAGTCTTTTCATTGCCGTTTCAAACGACATGCGAGTTCGTGTACTTGGTTCGAAAAATAAATTCCCAAGTATTCTACCTTGTAAGAGAGGGAGGTAAACCTCACCCCGTGCAACAGGTAGCAAGCGTTCAGCATCCTCTAAAATACTAAGAATTTGTTCATTTGTCAAGTCGTCCATAGTAATGAGTCCAGTCATACGCTCTCCTCCCCCATCTTGAGGCGGCCGAAGACACCCATGAACATTACCGTCGAAATGATTGATTTTGCCGTTTCAAAATTTTCTCAAACGGAATGTGACGGCCAAACGAAAAAGCGGAGTGATTATCACCGTGATGTCACCGACATGTGTCATGGCTCTCGATGCTTGGGCGGATGTAGATGCGGCACTCGTTGTTGCACGCCAGTCAAGACAGCAACGACTTGAACGCCTGACGAGTAGTTCGGCATTGCTCATCCTCACTGGAGCTGTTTGGTTGATGTGGCCGAGCCTCCAATCTGCTCTCAAAGGTGATTCTGGGCTGTTCGAAGGCCTCGGTTACCCTCTTCTCATTATCGCCTATGGATTGATACTCCAAGATTCTGTCATTGATCAAGCAAAAGCGAGAACTCGAATCGGGTCATTTGCAAGTATTGCTTGGCCTGTGCTCTTAATCATTGCTTCGAAGCACCTCAACCTTGACGATACTGCTTCTGCTCTTGGTTCAGGATTCATCGTCATAGTAGCATACACTTGCTTTCAAGCCTCGAGTACTGTCTTGCGGGGTGGGCTTGATGTCATGCGGTGGCGGGCGATTATGACTGGCTTGGGTGTTGTAGCAGCCTTTTCTCTTTTTATTGGCGATATTCCTGAAACGAAAACCTATGAATGGTTGGCATCGCTCGGCTCCCTTGGCATCGCCAGCATCGCAACTGCATACATTTGGTTCGTTGGTGATGACCAGCGGTTGGAGCGAAAAGTATTCGCAAAACGACTTGATAGAATTGAAGCATACTTATTGCAATTAAAAGCACAAGGGGCGGCAGTCGATCAAGCTTCAAGTTTAGTCATGACTGCAAAAGAAGAGGGGCATATAAATCCTCATTACGGCATGAAACTTCTTGATCAAGCGGAGGAAGACATTGAACGTACACTTTCGTTAAGCGGTGATGTTGAAATTATTCAAACAGACGCTATCAAAGCTATCGAAAAGGCAGAATCGATTGCCCCCTCGGCAAAACGCCCTCGGAAATCCTTTGAAATGGGTGCACGTGAAGTGAAACTTGGATCCTTGCGTGAAGGAGAAATATTGTTTCGCCAATCAAAAAAATTGGCCCTCGACATCATCGAATGGTGGGCTAAGGCTGAACACGCCATTACCGAAGCCAGTAGATTACTCAGCGGCAAGAACGGAGAAAGTATTCAACACTTGAAGGAATTACTGACTGATGCCAAAAAGAAACTCGCCATTGAAGCCCCGAAAGAAGCCTATGAGTTTGCATGTGTAATCCCTCAACAATTATCGGCGGATGAAGATGCCCAAGGTCGTGCATTTGAGGCTGTCAAAGAAGCGCAACGACAATTACAACAAACCGATGGCCTTGATACCTCCGAAATGGTACAACGGTTGGACCGTGCAGAACAAGCCATCGAAGTGGGTAGTCCAAGTCAGGCGATTGGATTGGCTGATGGTGTAGTTCGTTCCATTGAAGCAGAACGGTCAGCGATGGATAATGTTCGTCGGGCTCTCAAACAACGTAAAAAATTAATTGCTCAATACAAGGAGAGAGATGACAAAAGTGATTGGGATCAACGCCTTGCTTCTTTGGAAGATGCTGCAGACCTCAAACAATGGACGCATGCGAATGCTTTGTTAGATGCCATAACAACCGACCTTGACAATGAAGGCCAAGCGAGTGATGAAGCACTCGAATTGTATGATTTTGTCTCTGAAGAATGGCAAGTACTTCGAAATCAATGCGATACAAATAGAATTTCTATTGAAGATGAAAATCGTCGTGCTTGCGAACAAGCCATTGCTCTTGCTGGTGAATCTTTGTCAGGTGGGCGAATCGAGGATTGTCTCAATCACTTATCTGAAGCTGATGCTGCAATGGAACGTCTCCGAAGACAAATCTAAGTTTACGAGTCCAACAAACCTTTCTTTTCGATGGTTTTGAGGTCAAGCACACCAGGGAATCCAAGGTCAACCGGCATTCCTGATACCGTGATGACAATGCCTGTTAAGTGCGTATGAATACACATTGGCAAACCATCAGGCCAAACTTTTTGAACAACTTTCCAACCGTTCGCCTTTTTATTGATTGCTAGAGAGAGGCTACCTGATCCATCAAATGCAGTCCAACCATTACAATGCCAAGCGTGTTGGATTAACGGCTTCTTACCAAAGGTGGGAGGTGGCGCTACTACATGCTTTCTCGACCATCCATCAAGCCAGTCGAGTCCAGAATCATTGAGCCATTCAATCGGTGTAGTTTCAGATGGAAGCATCTCGGTATGGCCTGAACGCGAAAGTTCTCCGATGAGATTTCGCACGTGAGGATGACGAGGGTGTTTTGAGGCAAGTGCTTCAGCCAGAGTCACACCAGTATTGATTCGCCCTGCATCGATATGAAGTAAAGCACGGACGACTTCTCCGTGTGTCCAATCCATTATCTCGTGTGTCTTGATAAATTCTTCAAGTAAATTCAATGCTTTATCTGGAATTCCGCCTAAACGCATTCGAGCGATATCACTCAGCAAGAAAATTCGACCTGGTGGAGTGTCGAGGTATTTGAGTTCACTTTGAGCAATACCTGCTTTGTATCTGCGGACAAGGTCGATGTTGCGTTTCATAACCGAATCAATCGAAAGCAGCGCTTTGAATTCCGGTTGTAAAATTCGGTGCTTGGGATTGAATAATGAGGCAGCCCACTGCAATCGGGCTGATTCAATATCATCGGAGTTTAACAACTCTAGCCGAGGTTTAGCTTCAGCATAATCTCGTTGAGATAAACTGGATGCAGCGAGTACCAAACGGGCCACTTGGGCCTCACGCCCACCTCGTAAGGCAAGTAAAGATACCGCTTCTTGTTCGGCTTCGTTCCATCGTCCTAAACCTGCATATAATTCCATCATCGCGTCGGTTTTACGTGCTAAAGTAAGGCCTTCCAATTGCTCACCATGGCCTTCGTTAATCTTGTCTAATCGGTCGAGGGCTTTGGGCCACTGGTCATTGGCAATCAATTCAGTGAATGGCTTTTGTTTGAGATAAATGATATCTTGCATTTCCGAAAGACGTGCTCGGTTTTCACCAACTGCAGCGTCGAAGGTGATGTCTTCTAATTTCAAACCGGTTCGACGGGATTTGAGCCAAATGACAAGGAAAGCGATTTGTCCACCAGAGGCTAACATCCAAGTAAGCTCTTCAAGAGCGTCTTTTTCTAAAACAGAACATACCGAGTGCTCCCATTCACCGCAGGCGGCCCCTTGAGGTAGGAAACTCGAATCCCAAAATGTCATCATAGCCAACGCTAACAATAACATCGATTGACCGGCAAACCCTGTAAAACAGAAATTGAGAACTTTGGCCTGTTGACTTGGTTCCGACCTTAACAAACGACTGTCAGCCAATTTTATGCCACCTTTTCCGGATACATCTTGAACATCAAGGAAAAGAATTCGAGCAACTTCGTAAACAAAGAGGAAACCGATAAGAGCGACGTTCAACAACAAAAACAGCAGAACAGACGAGACAATAGGGACACGTATTCCCGATTGTGGAATGAATGAAAACAATTCAATTAATCCAAAACCAAGGAGTCCGCCTTCTTCCATAAATGTCGTTTGAAGACGATATTCTGGTAACTCGAGAACTCGGTCTGAATGAGTTAGCGCCAGATTGGGGTCATCGCCAATATACAGCAATGCAATCAGTGAAAGAAGTGTATTCAAAGCCACATATGGCATTACAATCAAGTTGAAATTGACAATTTGTGCTACCGCCTGTTGTTTAGCATTTGGGATATGAGTGTGGAACGGAGAGGGCTCTCCACTGGCAATTTTTCGTGATGATTGACGAAGTGCTTGCCATGATGAACCAAGTATTCGACCATAGGCAAGAATCGATGGAGCGACCAGCGCAAAAACTGCAATGCTAAAACGTCGTGCAGGGGTCACATTTGCGATATCCAAGAGGAGATAGAGTGCAAAAACTAAACTCATCCAAAGTAAAATCAACAGCACATATGTGTAACTCCTCCAAATGCTGGATTCTTGCAAAGATGCCCGGTCTTGGCCAATTGGCTTGATCACTTGAGCCCCTAGAGAAGTTCCCGAGGAGATTATAGCAGGTAAAGCAATGAAAATCAATGCGATACTCAACGAAGGTGCATGATATCCTTCAGAGAGGCCCAATTGAATCATAACGAATTCAAAAAACAGCAACAATGTTCCTACCAAAGCAAAAATGTAGGTTGCCACACCGGAGTGCATTCCTCTTGAAGAGAGTAGGTCACGGGCATCTTGAGTTGTAGAGGTGACTTTATGCACTTCATATCGTTTATTACCGGTCTCAAATGCGACTTGCAATCCACGCAATTGACGAGGAACGACACGTGTCCAAAACAGCCAAGCAGTAGCTGCAGCCAGAATATACGGCACTAATGCGGCAAGGGTGAGCCCGCTAATAATTGGTGGTGCTGACATGGTAATCCTTCACTCCTCATTTGGCGAAACCGCTAAAGACGGTTGAACCACTTTTTCCTCGATTTCGGTTCTCAAATCTTTCAAAAATTTCTCGAGTGGTATTCCGCTCACTTGGTCTCCGTTTCGAGCGCGTAAACTCACCGTTCCAGTCTCGACTTCTCCATCGCCAAGAATAACCATGTAAGCGGGTTGCATCTTACGATGTGTTCGGATTTTCTTTCCAATCGTATCATCACCGTTATCTATTTC
>Ga0308019_10000166_pt1 | contig 40926 bp, 37 predicted proteins | sample Neamet284_FD_203135 | JGI IMG/M metagenome (GOLD analysis project Ga0308019, IMG submission 203135) | Marine microbial communities from water near the shore, Antarctic Ocean - #284 | ecosystem: Environmental > Aquatic > Marine > Unclassified | place: Southern Ocean | collected 2014-10-01
TGCCCGATCGAATAATCCGTCAGCTTGGATCGTATTAATAGTAGCTAGTGCAGCCGCGCAGGCTAGCGGGTTACCGCCAAAAGTGGAACCGTGATTACCTGGCTGTAATAGATCGGCTGCCTTTCCTGATGCGAGACAGGCTCCAATAGGCATACCATTACCTAAACCCTTTGAGGTCGTTACCACATCGGGGGTGATCCCACTATGCTGATAGCAAAAATATTGCCCTGTTCTACCATTACCAGTTTGGACTTCATCCAACATGAGTAACCAGTCTTTTTCATCGCAGAACTCACGTAATTTACTTAGGTAATCATCTGAGACAATTCGTATTCCACCTTCACCCTGAATAGGTTCGACGAAAATCGCACAAATGTTGGGATTGTTGTCAGCTATTATACTGAGACACTCAATATCGTTAAAAGGTGCTCGTACAAATCCGCTCACTAAGGGTTCAAAGCCAGCCTGCACTCGCCGACCACCAGAGGCGCTTAGAGTGGCCAATGTACGGCCATGAAAAGCATTATCCATCACCAACACGGTGGGCAATTTTAGGCCCTTTTTGTTACCGAAAAGACGAGCCATTTTAATGGCCGCTTCATTTGCTTCGGCTCCCGAGTTGCCGAAAAAGACCTTACTCATACCCGATGCGAGACATAGTTTTTCAGCTAACGCCTCTTGATTCGGAATAGCAAAAAAGTTTGAACAATGGGTTAACACGTTAGCTTGTTCAGCAATTGCTTTGGCAACAGATGGATGCGAATGGCCGAGTCCACAAACAGCGATACCAGAAAGAGCATCAAGATATTTTTTACCTTTGTCATCCCACAACCAAGCACCCTCACCTTTAACAAGGGTAGCGGCTCTGGGACCATACGTATTCATTAATACGGGCGATATCATGAAAAACTTTAGCCTTTCCTATTTATGACTGGAATAAAAAAAGGCAGCTACGCTGCCCCTTTACTTGGTAGTAAATGATAGCTTGCTTTGTTTAGACTCGCAACAGCCACGAAATTTAGCTTTATAAGGCTGTTTAGTACTAAAATGCGTTACTCAGGGCTAAGCATTATTTATTTTAAGCATTAGATTTAAAATAAACAGGCTCAATAGTGTTACCGGAGATTGAAAAGGTTTAAAATAGTCTACCCACAGGCAATCACCAATATAGGCAAGACGTAATGGACATAATGGAAACCATCCGTGACCAAGTAGAAAATAACTCAGTACTTCTTTATATGAAAGGTTCTCCCAATCAGCCTCAGTGTGGGTTTTCTTCTCAGACAGTGCAGGCTCTAATGTCCTGTGGTCATCGTTTCGCCTACGTAGATATTCTATCTAATCCAGAGATAAGGGCGAATTTACCGCTCTACGGCAATTGGCCTACCTTTCCTCAGTTGTGGGTGGGTGGAGAGTTGATCGGTGGCTGTGATATCGTCATAGAGATGCAGGAAAAAGGCGAGCTGAAAGAATTGTTAGATGAAGAGCTTAGTAAAGAAGACGCTAATTAATCGTGATTAGCGCTCTTGTAATTGTTCCTTACAGATACAAGTCCACATAAAGACTAAGGCGTAGCAATAGCACTTCCTAAATACTAATGATAATGATAATGATTCTTATTGACTATTTAAATAAGAGTGATTATTATTCTCATCGGGTTATGGGAGAAGCGATTTCCGTAGTATTAAAAATCTCTCCGCCTCCAAATAGAATGCTACTTGTCTGATCTAGGTCAGCTTGAAGCAACTGTACTTTTTTGAGACTTTATATTAACAAAGGAATAATCATGATCACCAATTCAATTTTATCAAAAATGCTTGTCGCCTTTTTACTGATCGCTCTAGCGGGCTGTGGCGGTGGCGGTAGCAGTACACCTCCAGATTCTGATGGGGACGGCGTAGCAGATGCGAGTGATGCCTTCCCTAATGATCCAAATGAAACAACAGATTCTGACGGAGATGGCGTTGGTAACAATGCTGATGCCTTCCCTGATGATCCAAATGAAACAACAGATTCTGACGGAGATGGCGTTGGTAACAATGCTGATGCCTTCCCTGATGATCCAAATGAAACAACAGATTCTGATGGTGATGGTATTGGTGATAATGGTGATAATTGCCCAGCGGTCGAAAATACGGACCAGGCTGATACTGATGCTGATAACTCCGGCGATGTGTGTGATCCAATGCCAATAGTATATGAGTTCAAAAACTCTGTTTACACTGCGGACTCAAACTCAGTAAGTTATACAGGACAATCAGCACGTCAGCTCCTGATTTCGGGAATGGTAGATTATATGAGCGCCATGAGCGAGCAAGGAAAGACTGAGGCGGAGTATCTTACAGATCTTGATTTTTATATGAATGGCGATGGTGCTGATACTGCGCTAACGGGGTTCATGCTAAAGAATGGCGCAGCAGATGGCGGCGATGTTGATGATGCAGCAACATATGGCGCTGTGTCTGGTGGGAAAAACCTCGACGGCAAGATCGCAGGTGGCAATGGAGAAGGCGGTGGAGAGACATCGAAGTTGATTGGAGATGAGTTTTTCGGAACTGATCTTGCGGTAGGTTCACGTCCAATTGATCTTGTCGATTCATGGATTGCGCAGTTGGCATCACAGGCTACGGATGGAACTTCTGTCATAGTAGCAACAGTTAGCGGAGAGGCCAGTGTGACGAGTGTTCACTACGATGCTCACGGCCGCAATATCCGTCAGCTGTTGCAAAAATTTCTACTTGGTGCGGTAGCGTTCTCACAAGGGACTAATGACTATTTCCAAGCTTCCTTTGCAACAGAGATTCAGGAGCAAGAAGGTACCAAAAATTATTCCGCAGGCGAGCACAACTTTGATGAGGCCTTCGGTTATTATGGTGCGGCGCGTGATAACAACGCCTATACCGACCTAGAAGCTCGCGCGAAAAGTGGCAGAGAAGGATGGTCAAATGGCTATCACGATACTAATGGTAATGGTTTAATCGACCCGCGTAGTGAGTTTAATTTTGGTAATTCTCAAAACTGTGCTAAACGTGATGCAGGTACTGCAGGCAATACAAATCCAACCGATCTTTCTACTGAGGCTATGAATGCATTTTTGGCTGGCCGAGAGATTATCAGTAATGCGGCTAATGTCGGCGCTATGACTGGTGATGAAGAATCAGCATTGGCCGCACACATAAAAACAGCTGCACTGACATGGGAGAAATGTATCGCTGCGACTGTGGTCCATTACATCAATGACGTTACCTCTGACATGTCTGAGTTTACTGATGGTAAGTTTGCTGATGTAGGCAATTTCACTGATTTGGGCAAACATTGGTCCGAAATGAAAGGCTTTGCTCTTGGCCTACAGTTTAGTCCATTCTCGCCATTCCGTGACGAAGCAGTAACTTCAGTTTCATTGACGGATTTAAAAACTATGCTCGCCGACTTGGGCGATGCGCCTATGTTAGCGGACGGAAGTCAGGCTGGTGTCGTTGCGACTGATACAACTGCCTCAATTACTGCGTATACTGCTAAACTTGCTGCTGCTAGGGATACGCTTCAGTCTGCCTATGGTTTTGATGCGGAAAATGTTGCTGGTTGGTAATCAACAACATGCCCCCGATTAGGGTGGGCAGATAACGTGAAAGTTATAGGGGCTAGCTTCGGTTAGCCCCTTTTATTGGAGAAGAAAAAATGGCTCGTTTCAACCCGTTGATCGTTTGTCTGCTAGCAGCCTTAGCCGCTGGCTGTGTAGATGACTCGCGAGATACATCGGCATTAGTTATTAATCAGGACTCGACGAGTGATGATTCAGTAAGTGATGAGTCTACAACAGAATTTGATCGAAGCGCGTTAATGACGAATATTGTGGATACTATTGTGATTCCCAATTACAAGAATACAGCTGATTCTGCCCATGCTTTTGCTAAGGATTCAGGAGTATTGGCCACTTATTGTAGCGCTATTGGCACTGATGCCGAAGCATTAGCAAAAGCTGATGCCAAAGTAGGCTGGCGATCATTGATGGATGAGGTTCAAAAAACAGAAATGCATATTTTTGGACCTGCGCAAATCAATGAAGAATCACTACATAATAGAGTGCATTCATATATTAACGGTACCACTGCAACCTGCGGTATTGATCAAGCTGTTATTCTGGCTAACGACGATGACTATAACGTCGTAAATCGTGCATTTAATCAGAGAGGTGTGGGTGCAATAGAGTACTTATTATTCAATGAGAACTTAAATCATAGCTGCGCTAGCCAGGTTCAAACAACTTCTGGCTGGAATGAATTAAGTGATTCTGCGCGCAAGACGCAGCGATGTTCTCTTTCTCTAATGCTATCAGAAGATATTGCCGTGGCATCGACCTTAATACATGATTCTTGGACGTCTGAGGCTGAGCCTTTTAGGGATGCTTTTTTAGATCCTACTCAGCTCGGCGATAATTTCCAGTTGATGACCGATGCATTATTTTATATCGAGACTTTTAGTAAATCACAGAAACTAACAATACCTCTTGGCATTGATGATAAATGTACTTCTCTTACCTGTTCTGAGCTAATAGAGTCGCCTTACAGTGAAACATCATTGCGTAACCTTGAGATTAATGCCAATGAGTTTTTAACCATTTTTAATGGTGGCGAAGGGCTGGGCTTTGATGACTTGATTGTCGATGAGGGGTTCGCTGATATTACTCAGCGTTTCCAAACTCAGTTGGCGGATGTTAATGAACGGATCAATGGATCGACGGACTCTCTGGTTGATCAGATAGGAAAGCTTGAATCTGCAGGAACAGACACTGATTGCATAAATGCTTTTGCGAATCCAGATAGTCAGAGTAGCTATTCGGCATGCTCTGTTGCTGGTTTAATCAAGAAAGTGACCGATGACTTGAAAATAGAATTTGTTACTATTGTTGGAGTAGCGATACCTGGAAGAGTGCAATCTGATAATGACTAAATCCTTAAGAGCATTGATCACCTTTATAGTACTCTGCCAAGTAAGTATGGCAGTGGCTGATGACTTTGATAGTCCGATGATTAAAGAAGTTTTGATTATTGGTAGTAAGGCTTCGAAGTTAAAGCTCCCAGGCTCTGGGGTACAGATTAGCAAAGAAGAATTGCAGCAGCATGCCTATAGTGACTTGAATCAAATCGTCAGTAGCATACCTGGCGTATATGTTCGCGAGGAAGATGGCTATGGATTAAGGCCTAATATCGGTATTCGAGGTGCTACCTCGGATCGAAGTCAAAAGATTACATTGATGGAAGATGGTGTTCTCATTGCGCCCGCACCATATTCGGCCCCAGCCGCTTATTATATTACTAATGCATCAAGAATAAGTGCGTTAGAGGTCCTAAAAGGACCGGCGGCAATCCAGTATGGGCCCCATACAGTTGGCGGTGCTGTCAATCTTGTTACGCGGCCCGTTGAAATGAATAGCCATGCAGAACTAGACTTTGCCACTGGTACTGATCTATACCTAAAATTAAATGCTAGCCTAGGTATTATGATAGGTGATGCTGGAGTCTTGATTGATGCTTTGCGGTATTCCAGTGACGGGTTCAAAAAGATTGACGGTGGTGGCGATAGTGGCTTTGTCCGCAATGATTTCAACGTTAAAGTTCGCTGGGAATTTGATACTTCGCTACCCCAAGTGTTGACTCTAAAGCTAGGTTTTGCGGATGAAGATTCTGATGAAACTTATTTGGGATTGACTGATTTAGACTTTGAAAATACACCAGAACGACGGTACAGCGCCTCTCAATTAGATCGATTTCAGTCTGAGCATAGACAATTCCATCTTAACCATACTGTTACCTTAAGTAGCAGTGCTGCGCTTAATACTAAAGTTTATTTTAATGAGTTTGATCGTTCTTGGAATAAGTTTGACGGCTTCATTGATGGCCCGAAGCCTCAGGATGTCCTAAGAGCACCAAATCAATATTTGAGTGAATATTATGTTTTGACAGGTGCTCTTGATTCGAGTGTTTCAGAAAACAAAGATTTGTCTATTGATGTTACAGAAAATGATCGCGCTTATAGTTCCCAAGGAATCCAGTTTGAACTGCTCAAGAGCGCTAATTGGCTGGGTCTAGATAACCAAATCAAATTGGGTTTTCGATTACATGAAGATGATGTTCGTCGCAATCACTATAGGCGGAGTTTCTTAATGAGCTCTGGCGTTTTGATTTCGGACGATATCGACAGGGGTTTAAAGACTAATAATTATGCAAGAACAGAGGCTCTAGCATTATACATATCCGACCAAATAATATGGTCTGACTGGACTCTAACGCTAGGTTTGCGGCATGAGGATATTGACGGAAGCGTAGATAATTATTTGTCTGATGTACAAAATACCAATAGCCAGAAAGTGACTACGCCAGGCATTGGTATTCATTGGCAATTGAGCGATTCTCTAGGTCTCCTGGCAGGTCTACATGCGGGGTATTCTCCTGCGGGTCCTGGGTCAAACGGTGCAGAACCAGAAGAGACCGTCAACTTAGAGTATGGGCTGAGATATGCAACTGATGATATTTCAGCTGAGGTGATAGGATTCTTTAGTGACTATAGTAATTTTCTTGGTCGCTGTCGTGCCTCTGATTCGGATTGCGAGGTTGGCCAAGAGTTTAATGGGGGCGCTGTGGAAATTGCTGGAGTAGAGATAAATTCTCAAATCCAAATTCCTCTCAAAGAATCATTAAATTTAACCACCCAATTTAACTATACCTACACCGAATCAGCTTGGCAGGATGAATTCTTTTCAAGCTTCTCACAGTGGGGATTAGTAAGGAGAGGGGATCAGCTTCCTTACATCCCTGAGCATGTCGGCCGCTGGCAAGTGGGTTTAGAGAGTGATCGATGGTCAGTCAATATAGCGCTTAAATATCAACATGAGATGCGAGAGACACCCGGCACTGGTGACCTAATTCCTGGCGAGCAGACAGAGAGTCTTGCGGTGCTAGATGTCTCTGGAACTTGGTTCGTCAGTGATAAACTTAACCTTAAGCTAATGGTTCGCAACCTTACTAATGAGTCTGCTATCGTGTCTCATCGACCTTATGCAGCTCGACCGAATCTGCCGCGAATGGTCCTTGGGCAACTTACCTATAGGCTTTGGTAACTATGGGGTACTACTGTGCTTGAGGTGTTAACAGCCCCTGCTGATTTTTTTATGGATGCGGGTAAGCGCGTCTATTGGCTATATCTACTCAGTGCGCTGGTTGTGGCCTCTCTGGCGGTCTCTATCCAAGAGGGACGATTTGATCCTGCAGGGCAGGTTAAAAAATTATTTGATCGACGTTATTGGTTTGCACGATCAAGTATATTTGATGTCTATTTAATGCTCATCAATAGCATCGTAAAAATATCCTTACTGATGCCGCTATTTGGTAGTCATTTGGCAGCTACTATCTTAGTGGGCGCATTCTTTCAAGATACCTTCGGAGATGCCCCTCAGTTTGAGCTTGGCTGGTTTTGGATTGGCTTACTGTTCAGTACGGTATTCTTTATTATCGAAGATTTGAGCCGTTTCTGTCTGCATTTTTGTATGCATAGGTTCGACTCACTGTGGTTTTTTCATAGGACTCACCACAGTGCGACTATTTTAACTCCGTTGACCTTATTTAGAGTGCATCCTATTGAGCATATTCTTTACTTTGCCCGCAGTCTAATCGTATTTGGGTTAGTCAGTGGCGTTTTTGTCTGGCTATTCTCGCAAAGGCTTACTGGTCTGCAAATTCTGGGTGTTGATATGTTTGGCTTTTTGTTTAATTTTGCGGCTGCGAATCTACGGCATTCACATATTTGGATTTCATTTGGTCGGTTCGAAAAGATTTTTATTAGTCCGGCTCAGCATCAACTTCATCATAGTGTTGGAAACAGCAATTCGAATTTGGGTAGTGTATTGTCTATTTGGGACGGCATGCTTGGCACACGATTGTATGCTCGGAAAAAGAAACTGCTAGAGTTCGGGCTGGGTCCTAATGAGCAAAGGCGTGGTGAAAAGAAAATGCCGATGGAGAGGCATACTTTTTTTCAATCATTGACTGATACTATATTAGCTAAGAAGGATTGTGACGGCTCTTCCAAGGGCGTCTGATATCCTCGCGTATAACAGTGAACTCGCCTGTTTCACGATCCTCTAAATAATGGTCTAGAGTGGCTTCGACCATTGGGAATGCAAGTTCATTCCAAGGAATGTCAGCCGCATCAAATAATGCCACCTCGGAGGACTCAGAGGTGGGCCCAAATATCGGCTTCTCGAGCTCCGCGCGATAAAAAACATAAACTTGATGGATCTGCGGGATATCATAAATAGCGTAAAGATTAGGGTTAACGACGTTAGCTAAGGATTCCTCGAAGCACTCTCGCATGGCCCCTTCAAGTGTGGACTCACCATTCTCTAGATACCCAGCGGGAAGTGTCCAATAGCCCACCCTAGGCTCAATAGAACGCTTACAAAGCAGGATTTGATCTTTGTAGATGGGTAAAATACCAGTTATAACACGAGGGTTCTGGTAATGAATAGTCTCGCAAGACTCACATACATGGCGCAGACGATTGTCTCCTTCGGGTATTTTCTGGATGACTGCCTTACTGCAATTAGAACAAAAATTCATGAAACACTCAGTAATATAGTTTGACTGCGTATAATGCACAAATGCTTACCTCTATTGCAAACAAGTTAGTCAAATTTCCATTAAAAAGGTTGGAACCTAGACCCAATAAAGCTAAAACAACGGCTGCTGTTTTGGTTATTTTGCATGGTGATATTAATAATCCTCAAGTAGTCCTAACCCAAAGAGCATTGCACCTAAATAGTCATAGTGGGGAGGTGGCATTCCCTGGGGGCATGTGGGATAAAACAGATAGTGATCTGTTACAGACCGCGTTGCGTGAGGCTTATGAAGAAGTCGGGCTGGATTGCAACTCAGTCGAGCCCGTGGCGACCTTACCCACGGCATCACCAAAACGCCGCGATGTCCATGTAACTCCTTATGTAGTGATTGCGAAGGGTAAGTTGACTCTGACCCCGGAACCCGGTGAAATTGCGGCTATTTTTGATGTGCCTTTAAGGCTATTTATGGATATTACCCAGTATCAGTATTTTGATATGAAAATAGATAACTCTGACGGCGGAGCAGTAATACGCTTTCCCTTTATTCAGTATGAGAGCTATAAAATTTGGGGCTTCACCTTAAAAGTGATTACAGATATGCTTAACGACACCTTAGGCGCGTCTATTGATTTAGATTATCCGACCTTTGAAAAAGTGGATGAATTACGAAAGAGAGAAAAACAATGATTTATCGCATTGGTGAGGACACTCCAGACATTCATGAGTCAGCATTTGTAGCGGAAAGCGCCGATGTGATGGGCAAAGTTATTTTAAAAGAACAGTCCAGTGTATGGTTTAACGCTGTGATTAGGGGTGATTGCGATTATATCGAAGTAGGTAAACGCAGCAATATTCAGGATGGTGCAGTGTTGCATGCTGACCCCGGTCAACCGTTGAAAATTGGGGAAGATGTCACCGTCGGGCATCAGGCAATGGTGCACTGCAAAGAAATAGGAGACCGGACCCTCATTGGCATTCAGGCTGTTATTCTTGACGGAGCAGTGGTGGGTAGTGACTGTTTGATAGCGGCAAATGCCCTAGTTAAGGCGGGTGCTGTTATTCCCGACGGCTCTATGGTGGTTGGTTCGCCGGGTAAGATTATCCGCCAAACCGAAGAGAATATGCGGATACATATGCTTGCTGGAGCTCAAATATATGTGCAAAAAGCTGAGAAGATGGGCACTGATTTAATAAAGGTTGAGCGTTGATGTTAGAGCCACCTATCGTTTCTCCATGCGTGTCTATCTGCGCGCTTAACGATGATGATGTTTGTACAGGTTGCTTCAGAACAATTGAAGAGATTCGCGGGTGGAGCTATCTGGGCGCAGAACAAAAAAGGTATGTCTTGTTGTTGTGCAATGAACGCAGCGGTAAAAAATAACCGGTTTAGTCCTCAGGTATTTTTTTCTGACGCATGCGAGTTACCCTGATCTTTTTGATCATCGTGCCATTAATTTGTTCGGTTTCAAACCGATAACCCTCGACCAAAAAACTGACATTGCCATCAGGAATACTTTCTAATTGTTCCAAGGCTAAACCATTTAACGTTTTTGGCCCATCAGTGGGTAGAGTCCAGCCAGTGGCTTTGTTTATCTCTCGAACGGTGGCGGCACCATTAATTTCATAACTCCCATCGTTTTTAGCGACGACTTCCTCCACCTCATCGGCGGTATTAGTAGTGAAGTCTCCGACGATTTCCTCGAGAATATCTTCGAGGGTTACCAGACCCTGCACTTCGCCATATTCGTCTACGACTACAGCAAATCGATTCTTAGTTTGCCTGAAATTAAGTAGCTGCTTGGTCAGTGTCGTGCTTTCGGGAATAAAGTAGGCTTCCTCAGCAAAACGTTTAATAGTGCTATGGGTTACATTTTTTGATCGCAAAAGGTGATTAGCTTTTCGGCCATGGAAGATACCGATTATATTATTGATATCACCTTCATAGATGGGTTGCCGTGTGTATTCTGAATCAAGGATTGAAGTCATTAGATCATCGATACTTTCTTCTAGATCTAAGCCCTTTACTTCGTTACGAGGTATCATTATGTCTTCGACAGTAACATTTTCGAGGTCTAGGATTCCCCTTAGCATCTCTTGGTGGCTGGCTGACAGCTTATGGCCTGAGATGTCGACTAATGACTTGAGTTCCTCTGAGTCTAGTCCATCATCCCGATCCTTGTTTGGATCGAAGCCCAGTAGCGACACCATTCCATTAGTTAGAGTATTCACCATCCAGACAAGTGGGGAGAACAACTGTAGAAGAGGCTTAAGGATGTGACTCGCTTTAAAGGCAAACCATTCTGGGTTCTGCGCAGCAATAGTTTTTGGGGTGACCTCTGAGAAAACCAGCACTAAGATAGTCAAGGATGCCGTTGCCACCCATGGAGCTGCCGCTTTGCCAACGTAATGGATAGCTAGCATGTTAGCGATGATCGCAGCGAGAATATTTACTGAGTTATTGCCTATTAATATTAGGCCAATCAGTTTATCTGGTTTTGCCAGCAATTTTGCCGCTCTACGGGCACCTGCGCTTTTTTTCCTTTGGTGTCTAAGCCTATAGCGATTTAGAGACATCATCCCGGTTTCTGATCCGGAGAAAAAAGCCGATATAAGTAGCAGAATTATTAGTGCTGCCCACAAGGCTAGGGGGTATGAACCGTCCAAGTATTGGTATCCATTAACATTAGGGTCGGTTATGTTGAATTACTTTTTTAGTTTTGGCAACCAGCTTTTGATTTAGATTGGCCATTAAGCTCAAACTAATATGAACTCTAATACTATTTTGCTGCCGATATAGCCCATCAAAATTGCAATAAAACCGACCAAGCTCCAGCTGATAGCCTTATTTCCACGCCAGCCTCGATTATGACGACCCCATAACAAAACAGCGTATACACTCCATGCGATCAAGCTTAAGGTGACTTTATGGATAAGCTTTTGGTCAAATAGGTCTTCGTAGTATAGGAAACCACTGATAAGAGACAGGCTTAGAAAAATCTGCCCCGCCCAAATAAGATCAAATAAGAATTTTTCCATAGTTTGCAGCGGTGGAAACGCTCGCATAAGAAAATTTTGCTGCTTGTGCTTTAGTTGCCAGTTTTGATAGCCGGTGAGGATGGCTTGGAGGGCTGCGATAGCTAAAAAGCTATAGGCCAGTATGGATATTAATATGTGTCCTTGGATATAGGGCGACATAACCTCGGCCACCTTGGTACTTGGCGTAGACAGGGCTGCGACTAGGCTAATCGCAGAAATTGGAAATAAAAGCAGGTACATAGTGTGAAGAGCTTTCTTTTGGCCACTAATGAACACTACTAGGTTAATAACCAAGAAAGTTAATGTGACGATTTTCAATAAACTTAAATCTAGGCCATCAGCAACAAATAGTAAACGCGCGGCAGAGAAGCCATGCATTGCTATGGCTGCTGCGGCCATTATGTTCAACAGCGAGGGATTAAAATTTGGACTTTTGAGCAGTTGTCTCAGGAGATAGATAAATCCTCCTAAATAAATTGCTACTGCGGTAAAGCCACTGACGGATGCAAGCATAGTTAGAATTCGCGAAAAATGTTGCTAGAGTGTGGCATATTCGACGCATAGGGTGAAGGGCGATGGTTAATTATTGCTATAATATCCACCTAAGAAGAATCGTTAAGGAATATTTGCATGGCCATGTTTGAAAATTTAAGTGATCGTCTCGCTCAAAGTCTAAAAAAGATATCTGGTAAGGCTAGTCTTAGCGAAAAAAACATACAAGAAACTTTGCGTGAAGTGCGCATGGCTCTTTTAGAGGCAGACGTTGCGCTGCCGGTGGTCAAAGATTTTGTGGGCCACGTAAAGGATAGAGCCCTAGGGCAAGAAGTTAATAGTAGCCTTAACCCAGGGCAGCAATTTCTAAAAATTGTGCAAAATGAACTTGAAAGTGTGATGGGGGAGAGTAATGAGTCCCTTGATTTAGCCGCCCAACCACCAGCAGTGATCTTACTGGCTGGTTTACAGGGCGCGGGTAAAACAACATCGGTCGCAAAGTTGTCTCGCTACTTAAAAGAGAGAGAGAAGAAGAAAGTCATGGTGGTTTCTGCCGACGTCTATCGTCCTGCGGCGATCGAGCAGCTTAAAATGCTGGCCGCAGAGGTGAGTGCAGAGTTCTTTCCAAGCCAGCCAGATCAGAAACCGGTGGCTATCGTTAAGGCTGCTATCGCTGAGGCGAAAACTCAATTTGTTGATGTATTAATTGTTGATACTGCAGGTCGGTTGCATATCGATGGCGAGATGATGTCAGAGATTAAAGAGATCCACGAGGTTGCTAAGCCAGTGGAAACCCTGTTTGTGATTGATGCCATGATTGGACAGGATGCTGTTAATACAGCCAAGGCCTTTAATGAAGCGTTGCCGCTCACAGGTATTATCCTAACAAAAGTTGATGGTGATGCCCGCGGTGGTGCGGCGCTGTCTGTTAGGCATATTACCGGTAAGCCTATTAAGTTTCTTGGCGTCGGAGAAAAAACAGATGCTTTAGAGCCTTTTCACCCTGAGCGTATTGCATCGCGAATTCTGGGTATGGGCGATGTACTTTCGTTAATTGAAGATGTCGAACGAAAAGTTGATAAGAAAAAAGCCGAAAAACTTGCCGAGAAAGTGATAAAGGGTAAGCGATTTGATTTGGAAGACTTGCGTGATCAGCTGCAACAAATGAAAAACATGGGCGGTATGGCAGGGCTAATGGACAAACTGCCGGGCATGGGGAATATGGCGCAAATGGCGCAGCAGGCGAATGCGTCTAATCAGTTTGAGCGCATGGAATGCATTATTGACTCAATGACGCCTAAAGAGCGCAGTAACCCTGATATCCTCAATGGTTCTCGTAAGCGACGCATAACCATGGGCTCTGGGACTAGTATTCAGGATCTTAATCGACTGCTTAAGCAACATAAGCAGATGGGCAAGATGATGAAGAAAATGAAAGGTAAAGGCATGCAAAATATGATGCGCGGCATGAGCGGAATGATGGGGTCAGGAGAGGGTAATCCACCTGGAGGGTTCCCTCGATTTTGAGTGGCCTCGAAGAGGTTTCTTGAAGCTAAGTGGCTAGACAACTAAAGGTAAATTTTTACCTAAAACTAGTTTCATTTTAAACTCTTTTGACGTACCATACCGCGCCTTTCAGGAGAGTCTGTAGGTAAAAGATTCTCCCGTAAAAGCATCGAGATTGGCGATAATGCCACTCGAACACAGGATTTTAGTAAATGGTTACAATTAGATTGGCTCGTGGCGGCGCAAAAAAACGCCCCTTTTATCATATTACGGTTTCTGATTCACGAAAAGCTCGTGATGCTCGTTACATTGAGCGTATTGGCTTTTTTAACCCGATTGCCCGTGGTGCAGAGGAACGTTTACGCGTTGATCTGGAGCGGGCTAGTTACTGGCAGGGGCAAGGTGCTCAGGTTAGTGATCGCGTTTCAGCGCTTCTTAAAGAGGCCGCTAAACAAGCAGCTTAATAAGTGCAGGTGTCTCTATGACTAGCAGCAAAAAAGCGTCAGAAATGCTGGTTGTGGGTCGCATAACAACTGTTTTTGGTGTGCGAGGATGGGTGAAAATATTCTCATACACTGATCCGGTGGAAGCCTTATTAGATTATCAGCCCTGGTGGATTGATACTGATCAGGGGTTGCAGAAGTTAGATGTAGATGATTGGAAACGTCACGCTGATGGTCTTGTGGCGCATCTGAAAGATGTTGATGACCGTGATGTGGCCAAAGCATGGTGCAATCAGGACATCTTAATAGAGCAAGAGCTTCTACCTAGCTTAGACAGCGCAGAATTTTATTGGCACCAGTTAGTGGGACTGTCAGTTGTTAGCTACTTTGAAAATCAACAATACAGTCTCGGGGTAGTAAAGTCTCTTATGGAGACCGGTGCCAATGACGTGTTAATGGTGAAAGGGGATAGCGCTGCTATTGATCGCGAAGAACGAGCCATTCCCTATACCAAGCAGTTTGTGAGGGACGTGGACTTAGAGGCTAAAAGGATCAACGTAATCTGGGATCCGCAGTTTTAAGTCTATACCTTTAACAGAGGTAAGATTGATGAAAATTGCATTAATTACCCTGTTTCCAGAAATGTTTGAAGCGGTTACTGCTTATGGGATAAGCGGGCGTGCCGTCAAAAACGGGTTAATAGAGGTTGCTAGCTTTAACCCGAGAGATTTTACTGAGGACCGACATCAAACAGTTGATGATCGACCTTACGGTGGTGGCCCAGGCATGGTGATGCTGGTTGAGCCTCTGCGAAGGGCCATTGCAGAAGCTAAACAGTGGATGGATGGGGCGGCATCGGTGATTTATTTATCACCCCAAGGCAAGGTTTTAGACCAGCAGGCGGTCAATCAATTTGCTGAGCAGCAAAATTTGATTTTAATCGCCGGTAGGTATGAGGGCATAGACGAGCGTCTTTTTGAGCTTGAGATTGATGAGGAATGGTCTATTGGAGACTATGTTCTCAGTGGTGGAGAGTTACCAGCAATGGTTTTGTTGGATGCGCTGATTCGGAAAATCCCGGGAGCGCTTGGACATCAAGATTCGGCAGACCAAGATTCGTTTGCCCAGGGCTTGTTAGATTGCCCGCATTTTACCCGCCCTGAGTTTTACGAGGGGGAAAGAGTCCCGGAGGTTTTACTCTCAGGTGACCATGAAAAGATTAGACGTTGGAGACTGCAGCAATCGTTAGTGCGGACTCAACAAAGAAGACCCGAATTACTGGATCGCCTGGAGCTTACTAAAGAGCAACAGGCATTACTCAAGGAAGTGAGTGCTGCGCTGGCAGATGATGGCAAAGGATAATGTCCATCCTCTCTGTACAGAGCTCTAAATCAGGTGGTATACCACCAACCAATGAAAATTGAGGAGCAAGAAATGACTAACAAAACGTCCATTATCGCTGCGATTGAAAAAGAGCAGATGGGTAAAACAATTCCTGACTTTAGCCCCGGTGACACCGTGGTTGTTCAGGTGAAAGTGAAAGAGGGTGCGCGTGAACGTCTTCAGGCCTTTGAGGGTGTAGTTCTGGCTAAGCGTAATCGCCAGCTCAATTCAGCCTTCACTGTGCGTAAAATATCTAATGGTATTGGTGTGGAGCGTACTTTCCAAACCTATAGCCCCTTGGTAGACAGCATTGAAGTTAAACGCCGAGGAGCGGTTCGTAGAGCCAAGCTATACTACTTGCGTGAGCGTTCAGGTCGATCTGCACGTATTAAGGAAAAATTAGGTTAGACCCTGATGGTTTACTAACAAAAAAGGCGACTGGTAAGGTCGCCTTTTTTGTATGTGAATATTTATGGAAAATACATACTGACCTCATGCTTATTGTATGAACGATACTATGCTTTATGAGCCCTATTCCTTAGCAAATTACCAACATACTCAACATAATTCCTTTTACTCGCAGACGGTTAAAGCATAGACTAACTGCAGATGGAGTGCGGTTAGGCTAACGTAATCTCCTATCGTTCATTTTCACCCTACGTTCGACTAAAAAATATGCGAAAAAAACCCAACAATCCCGATCCATTTGCTATGAGAGAGGCTGATAAATATGAAAAGCCTATTCCTAGTCGAGAATTTATCATTGAGTACCTCAGCGAAAGTGTTGGTCCACTGACCCATCAAGAAATTTGTTTGGCTTTGAATCTTAAAGATGAAGAGCAAGTTGAAGCAATGCGCCGGCGTTTGAGAGCAATGGAACGTGATGGCCAGGTGGCTAGAAACCGCCGAGATGGTTACGGAACCCTCGATAAGCTTAACTTGGTTAAGGGTAGAGTTATTGGACATCCAGAAGGGTATGGCTTTGTTAAGCCGACTCAGGGTGGTGGCGAAGATATTTATCTTTCTAGTACCCAGATGCGTCGCGTATTTGATGGCGATATTGTGTTGGTGAGAATCGCTGGTTGGGATCGACGTGGCCGCCCTGAGGGCAGTTTAGTCGACGTGGTAGAGAGAAACACCTTGCAGCTAGTAGGTCGCTACTTTAATGAAAGCGGCATTCATTTTGTGCGCGCGGATAACCCGCGAATAAGCCAAGACATCATGGTTCCTGCGGATAAGCTTAAGGGTGCTAAACCGGGTCAAATTGTTGTGGTTGACATTATAGAGCCGCCATCTCGTAAAAACCTACCTGTAGGGTCGATTAATGAGGTGCTCGGCGAGCACCTTGATCCCGGTCTCGAAGTGGAGATGTCAATCCGTAATTACGGCATACCCTATCAGTGGAACAACGAAGTTATTGCCCAAACAGCCAAAATTCCTGACCGGGTTACAGACACCAACGCTCGGGTCGATTTAAGAGCGACGCCACTAATAACCATTGATGGGGAAGATGCCCGAGATTTTGATGATGCTGTATTCTGTGAGCCACAGTCTGGTGGCGGCTGGAGATTAATGGTTGCCATCGCAGATGTATCTCATTATGTAAGTGTCGGGTCGGCGCTTGACTTAGAGGCGTCCGAACGGGGTAATTCAGTGTATTTCCCCAATCATGTCGTACCCATGTTGCCAGAGAAGCTATCCAATGGTCTATGTTCGCTCAATCCCGCGGAAGACCGATTGTGCATGGTGTGTGAGATGCAGATAAATGCCCAAGGCGATATTACGGGATACCAGTTTTCTGAAGCGGTCATGTATTCCCATGCACGAATGACCTATACCCAGGTTGCACAGATTATTGCAGAGCAAGGAAGCACTGAAGATTCTGGTATTAGGAAACAGTTTGCATCTATTACCCCGCAGATAGATGCCTTACATGACTTATATCGAATTCTCCATGCACGCAGAGCCAAGCGCGGCGCCATAGATTTTGATTCCCAAGAAACTCGAATTTTATTCGATGGCCAACGAAAAATTAGCCAGATTATTCCGGTTGAACGCACTGCGGCCCATCGTCTAATCGAAGAATGTATGCTTTGTGCCAATGTATGCTCGGCAAAGTTTCTTGAAAAAGTCGATATCCCAGCCCTTTATAGGGTGCATGAGGGCCCCAGTGAAGATCGGCTGAAGTCAGTACGGGACTTCTTAGCTGAGTTAGGTATTGGTTTAGGGGGTGGAGAGGACCCGCAGCCAGAAGACTATCAACGAGTGCTTCGCTCGGCTAAAGGTCGTGATGATGCATCGGTTATTCAGTCGGTGTTATTGCGGTCTATGAGTCAGGCGGTTTACCAGCCTGACAATTTAGGTCACTTTGGTTTAGCGTTTGAGGCCTATACTCACTTTACTTCGCCGATTAGACGCTATGCTGATTTATTAGTACATAGAGCTATTCGCTATTTAATACGCAGTCCGAAAAAACGACCTAATGTTCACTGTGTTGCGGGAGCTAAGCCTCTAGATCAGGCGATTATCTACCCTTATGCCACTGAGCGGTTAGATCAGGTGGGAGAGCATCTGTCGGTCACTGAACGTCGCGCGGATGAGGCCACTAGGGACGTGGTTAATTGGCTTAAATGTGAATATTTAATGGAGAGGGTTGGCGAACAATATACCGGAGTTGTTAGCGCAGTAACCGGATTTGGTTTATTCGTGATGCTAGATGACCTTTATGTCGAGGGATTAATTCATGTGACAGGACTGCCGAAGGATTACTATCATCACGAGGCGGCGCATCACCGGATGGTTGGTGAGCGAACAGGACGGATATTCCGTCTGGGACAAAAGCTTAGTGTTCGATTAGTTCGGGTTAATTTAGAAGAGAGAAAGATCGACTTTGAATTAGTTGAAGTTGGAAGCGAGGGCGCTAAACCTCTAGGAAAACGAAAAAACACAAAAACCCCCAAAGTCTCTGCTAAGGCCAATGAACTGGCTGCCGAACATGGCAAAAAGAAAAAAGGACGGCGCAAGTCTTCAAATGAGCGCGGTAATCAGGCATCAGCTAAAAAGCCTAAATCCAAGATTAAAAAAACCAAGGCAGGCTCTTCTGAGAATATCTACGGTAAGAAAACTGTGAAAAATAAAAGCCCCAAAAAAGGCTGATTATTTCTTTTTCTTTATGGGCCGCAAGTGCTGAGGGAGTAAACGGCTGAGTACGTCGGCAATATAATCTAGAAATATTGTACCCATGTCATTTTGATAAAAATAGGGGTCACTGTTACCAATCGCTAAAATACCCAACTTGTGATCATGACCCACAACCACTGCGGCCGCAGAGGCTAAGGTATTTTGATGATCGCCGAATAGAAAGTTCATTTCAGAACTACCTAATTTACCGCAGAGCGCCCTAGGGGAGGATAAGATCGAAGCGACACCCTTATGGGCTTCATCCGAGCTTGAGATTTGAGCCATACTTTTAGGTACGTTCACTTCATCACCGAAAAGGGTCAGGCTATAGGCTTCAATACCATAATCTTTACTAAGACTGTCATATAAAGACTCGACTAATGAGCCGAGATTATTGGCGTCGAGTAAGCCCGACACTAAACGATTGGTTTTCTCAAACATGAGCTCGTTTTCCTGAGCAGTACTGTACAGGCTGTCCAGTTGCTCTTGCATATCACTGTTACGGTTGCGTAATACAGCTAGCTGTCGTTCGATGAGGGATATTGCACCCTCAGGCTTGTGTGGCACGATCATGGTTTCAAGGATATCTGGATTTTCATCAAAGAAAGTCGGATGATCTCGAAGGTAACCACGTACCTGCTTAACATTTATGTCGGTTGGTTTGTCGGTACTCATATTTTAATTCGCCCATGATAGCTAGTAACGGCCGGCCCGGTCATAATAAGGGGCAGGCCCTCTCCTGGCCAGTTTATCTGAAGATCACCACCGGTTAACGCAATACGTAAAGGAGAGTCTGCTAAGTCTTGTTGGATTGCAGCGACTGCTGCTGCGCAGGCGCCTGTGCCACAGGCGCGCGTCTCACCTGCCCCACGTTCATAAACACGAAGCTTTAAATGCTGACGATTCATGACTTGAGCAAACCCTACATTGACTTGCTTTGGAAACTGGGCATGACTTTGTAACTCTTGGCCAATCTTACTAACAGGCGCACTCTCAACATTATCTACAAAAAGAACCGCATGAGGATTACCCATGGAAATCGCAGAAATATCGAATTGCTCGTTATTAATATTAATAGCGTAGGTGGTCAATTTTGTGCTCTCGACGATGGGCACATCACTCGGCTCTAAAGCAGGGATACCCATATCAACTGAAACCAACTTATCTTTATTAATGGTTAGCGAGATAATGCGATTCATAGTTTTGACTTGAATCGTGTTTTTACCTGACAAATTACGATCCCTAATAAAGCGCGCCAAGCATCGAGCACCATTACCGCACTGTTCAACTTCTCCACCATCGCTATTAAATATTTTATAGTCGAAGTCTAGGGTCTTATCTGAAGGCGGCTCAACAACAAGCACCTGATCACAGCCAATACCTAAATGTCTGTCTGCAAGACGCCGGGCCATCGACGCTGTGACGCGCACATTTTGGGTGACAGCATCAATGACGACGAAGTCATTGCCGAGACCGTGCATCTTAGTGAACTTCATCAGCATAATATTCTCTTTTAGCAAATTGACGGTCAACTGGCCGGCAAAAGTTGCTCTCCTCTAACCAAGTCTTTCAGCGTTTCGCGCTGACGGATAAGGTGTACCTGTTCACCGTCAACCATAATTTCTGCTACCCGAGGACGACTATTATAGTTAGAACTCATGACAAAGCCGTAAGATCCGGCAGAAAAAAGACAGAGACAATCACCTTCACTAATCGATAATGGGCGATCTTTACCTAAAAAGTCACCGCTTTCACACACAGGACCTACTACGTCATAAATCTTTTCCTGCTGATCAGGGTGAGTTGAAATTGATTGGATATCCATCCAGGCTTGGTAGAGGGATGGACGCAACATATCATTCATCGCGGCATTAACAATGGCAAAATTTTTGTGATCATTAGACTTAAGGTATTGCACATGGGTAAGGAGAATCCCGGCATTTGCCGTTATTGAACGACCCGGTTCCAAGATGAGAGTTTCATCTCGTTGTGCCAATAGTGGAAGTAACTCAGTCATATAGTCGCCCACTGACAGAGTTTGCTCATCTTGATAGCGGACACCAAGACCACCACCAATGTCTATGTGCGCTAGCGGTATATCCTCCTCAGCCAACTGATCAACAAGAATTAACAACCGAACCATAGCATCAATAAATGGCTTCACTTCAGTTAACTGAGAACCGATATGGCAGTCGACACCTATTAGGTCGATATTGTCCATCTGAGCCGCACGTTCATAGACTCCCAATGCTAGATCTATATCAATGCCAAATTTATCTTCTTTTAATCCAGTAGAAATGTAGGGATGCGTCTTGGCATCCACGTCTGGATTAACGCGAATAGAAACAGGCGCATTAATCGATAGACGGGCGGCTGTGGCATTAAGCAGCACCAGTTCTGACTCCGATTCAACATTAAAGCAGTGAATGCCTGCTTCCAAAGCCCGGCTCATTTCGTCTGCGGTTTTCGCAAGGCCAGAAAATACGACTTTTTTCGGATCCCCACCAGCCATCAATACTCGCTCTAGCTCACCGATTGACACTATATCGAAACCGGCACCTAAGGCGGCAAGGGTTTGCAATACGGCAATATTTGAGTTCGATTTTACGGCGTAGCAAATCAAATTCGGGTAGTCACCTAGTGCTGCTGCGTAGGCATTGTAATTGAGTTCAATAGCTCTTTTGCTATATACATAGCAAGGGGTGCCGAATTGGTTAGCGATATCATTGAGGGCGATATTTTCCATAAAAAGATCGCCATTATTACGGCTAATAGTACTGTGCATAGTGACTCAGGATTCTGTTTGTTGGTTGTCTGATGTGTATGTTTCCAATGAATCTTCGGGAAGATACAGGTCACCGGTATTGCCACATCCACCAATAGATACCAGCATTAGCGTTAAAAATAGATATGCAGTGCGGGTGTAGTTCATTAAAAGCCCCTATTAAAGCGGTTAAGTATAACGGCACTGGCGGATTACACCCAAACAATTATACTGGCGATCTAACTTTTGGAACAAAAACAGACTGGATTGAGCACAATGAATGAAGCAGAATTTACTCAAATCGTTGATGACCTAATGTTTGACATTGAAGAAACTATCGATGAAAGCGGTGTTGATATTGATTATGAAAATAGTGGAGGCATGCTCACTCTAACTTGTGACCTGAACGGATCTCAGATTATCTTATCTAGACAACCTTCTATGGCGGAAATCTGGCTGGCAGCGCAATCTGGTGGATTTCACTTTAAGTTAAAGGAATTTAATAACGAAATAAAATGGCGCAACACTGTCAGTGGCGAGCTACTTTCAGCCATGCTTACTGATGTCTGTCAGGTGCAGTCATCTGAATCAATCCAGTTTGATTTCTAACTAGCGATCCGTTACTTTTTTAAGTGCTCTCAAGGCTGCAGCTTTAACTTGCTGTGGTGCGGTACCGCCAATATGGTCTCGCGCCGCAACAGATCCCTCCAGAGTTAGCACGTCGAAAACGTCATTTTCAATACACTCTGAGAAGACGCGTAACTCGTCAATTGTCATATCTGACAAATCTTTATTTTCGGCAATACCATAAGCGACAGACTTACCCACAATCTCATGAGCATCGCGAAAAGCAATGCCTTTGCCCACGAGATAATCAGCCAGGTCAGTAGCAGTGGAGAATCCGCGTTTTGCTGCCTCGTACATAGCGACTTTATTGGCTTGAATGGCAGGCACCATATCAGAAAATGCGCGCAGGCAGTCGCGAACAGTATCTACTGTATCGAATAAAGGTTCTTTGTCTTCTTGGTTGTCTTTGTTGTAAGCCAGAGGCTGTGACTTCATTAGCGTTAGCAGCGCTATCAGATGGCCGTTTACTCTACCGGTTTTACCGCGCACTAATTCAGGTACATCCGGGTTTTTCTTTTGCGGCATAATAGATGAGCCGGTGCAAAAACGGTCGGGTAGTTCAATAAATTGAAATTGCGCGGAGGTCCAAAGAATGAGCTCCTCTGACATGCGTGACATGTGGGTTAGCAGTATGCTGGCGAAAGCACAAAATTCGATGGCGAAGTCTCGGTCACTGACGGAGTCGAGTGAGTTTTCAGTGGCCTTATCAAAAGCGAGTTGTGCTGCAGTGTAGTCTCTATCAATAGGGTAGGTAGTACCAGCCAACGCAGCAGCACCCAATGGGCACTGATTGAGTCGTTTACGACAATCCTGCAGACGCCCAAAATCACGTTCCAGCATTTCGTTCCAGGCTAAGACGTGGTGGCCAAACGTGACAGGCTGAGCAGTTTGTAAGTGAGTAAACCCGGGCATAATGGTGTCACTTTCAGTTGAGGCAAGCTCAATCATGCCCTTTTGCAAGGCACTTAAAAGAACGTAAATTCCGTCAATTTCATCTCTCAACCAAAGACGTATATCGGTCGCTACTTGATCATTTCTAGACCGGCCGGTATGGAGTTTCTTGCCAACGCTGCCGATTCTCGCGGTCAGTGCCGCTTCAATGTTCATATGTACATCTTCAAGAGTGATTGACCAGTCAAAGTTGCCGCTTTCAATATCTTTTGCAATAGCTTGAAGTCCGCTGATGATCTCACTTGCCTCGGTGATGGTTAGCACCTCAACCTCAGCTAGCATAGACGCATGAGCAATGGACCCTTGAATATCATGACGATAAAGACGCTGATCGAAATTTACCGAAGCAGTAAAGCGTGCCACAAAATCGTCCACAGGTTCGTTAAACCGACCGCCCCATGCTTGGTTGGTTTTTGCGCTATCAGGTTTATCTGGCGAACCGTTTTTTGATTTACTCATAACTACTATTGCCTAGTTGTAAACTGTAAGGACACAATTATAGCCAAACATTGGACTAATAAGTTAAAACTTGGGTTATCCATATGAAAATTGGCTTAGCCAGAGGTTAAGTGGATTCTGATAATCTAATTTCTATTGATCTCTGACAAAAGCTGATAAATCGTCGATAATAACGGCTACTTGATTTATGTAGGCCATTTAAGTGACAGGTATCCTTCGAATAGCAACGCGAAAAAGCCCTCTGGCCCTCTGGCAGGCGGAGTTTGTTAAGAGCGAATTGCAGAGACATCATCCTGGCCTTCAGATTGAGTTGGTGGCAATAACGACGCGCGGAGATAAGTTGCTCGATACGCCGTTGGCCAAAGTCGGAGGAAAAGGTCTGTTCGTTAAAGAATTAGAAATAGCCATGCTCGAGGATATTGCGGATATTGCGGTGCATTCAATGAAAGATGTGCCTATGGAGTTTCCTCAAGGTCTGGGATTGGAGGTCATCTGCGAGCGGGAAGACCCATCCGATGCCTTCGTTTCTAATGGCTTCGATAGTTTGGCGCAGATGCCTAGTAATAGTATTATTGGCACCTCTAGCCTGCGCCGCCAATGTCAGGTTCGCTCTGCATTTCCTCATCTCCAGGTGAGAGAATTACGTGGCAATGTTAATACTAGGTTGGCTAAATTGGATGCAGGGGAGTACGACGCGATTATTTTGGCTAGTGCTGGTCTCATACGTCTCAATATGGGTCATCGAATTACTCAAAAAATAGCCTCTAGTATTTCTCTTCCCGCTGGAGGTCAAGGCGCGGTGGGTATTGAGTGCCGTAGTGATGATAGCCGGACCCAGAGATTGTTAGCCCCGTTAAACCATATCGATTCTGCGATCTGCGTATTAGCAGAACGAGCCACTAATCGACACTTACAGGGAGGTTGTCAGGTTCCTATAGCTTGTTTTGCTGAACTTGATCATGATCTTACAACCCTCAGTTTGAGAGGTTTAGTGGGTAGTGTCAGCGGCAGCCATATTTTGCGAGCACAGGCTCAAGGACATAGAGATAATCCCGAAGAGCTTGGTATCCAAGTTGCAGAAGATTTGCTGTCTCAGGGGGCAGGGAAAATATTGGCCGAGGTCTATGAAAGCTAGCCGCTTGTTTAATAAGCGAGTTCTAGTGGTGCGGCCTCTCCGACAGCAGGACGACTTTTTGCTCCTGCTTGAGGAGGGTTCAGCAAGTGTCATTCATACTCCAATTATGACTATAGAGCCGATGATTGACTGCCAGAAAGTTAAACAACAGATACTAGCTTTTGATCAATTTGATATAGCTATTTTTATTAGCGTTAATGCCGCGAAGATAGGAATAACATGGTTGGATCAGTATTGGCCAATGCTACCAACAGGTATGAAATATTTTGCACTTGGCGGACAAACTGCCCAGGTGGTTGGTGACTATACTCATTCTGCAAACTACCCTAGAAGCCAGATCACTAGTGAGGGCTTGCTGGCTTTATCTGAGCTGCAAAATTTGGATAATAAGTCCGTGATTATTTTTCGTGGAGGACAGGGGCGTGAAACTCTTAAGCAGGCTTTGCATTCTCGAGGTGCTACGGTAGAGTATTGTGATCTATACCGACGGGTTGTTGATCAAAAACAGGTTGAAGTGACACGTCAGCAACTAACAGAAGTAGATTGTTTGGTAGTCCACAGCGCAGAGTTACTCGAGGCTATAGGGCCCATTGGCGGGCTTAGTGGGGTTGAAAAGGTTAGGGATTTACCTGTTGTGGTACCAAGTGATCGTGTGGCTGAGATAGCAAAGAGTCTAGGTTATAGTTCTATCACAGTGGCAGATAGCGCGATGCCAGAATCAATGTATGGTGCTTTGCAAAAAGTATTTTAAACTATCTGTATTAAATACAGAGTAGTGCGTATTTTAAGATACGCTTTGGTGACGTTTGGAAGGGGTAAAGGGTGACAGAAACAACTAAGCAATCTAAGGCAAGTGATAAGCCAGAGCCTAAATCCAAAATTAAGGCAGACGATAAACCCGTGAAGACGCCCAAAACTGGAACCGTTGCGCCCATTAAAATAAACCAAGGTTTTCCATTACTAAAATGGGCCGCAGCAGTAGTGTTGTTGTCTATTTTGGTTGGTGCCGGATGGCTCGGTTGGAGTGAATGGCAGCAACAACAATCGCAACAGCAAGAATCTGCGCGTCTGGGTATCGACTTTAATGATCACCTAGAGCAGTCAAACCACTACTTCACCGATAGCGATTCCCTTTTAGACATTCAGTCAGATTATATCAAAGCACTGTCCAAGCGACTGGATGATCTGCAAATACAGGTTAATGGCCAGGGCGCACGACTTGCTGAGTTAGGTTCCACGACACGCAGCGACTGGTATTTGGCCGAAGCTGCATACTTGGCGCGCCTAGCCAACCAGCGATTACAAACAGAACGAAGCACCAAGAATCCTCTGGCACTGCTTGCTCAGGTGGACGAGCTGTTAAGTAACCTAGAGCAGTCAGATTTACTATCAGCACGGGCTGCTGTTGCTGAAGATATGATGGCGCTTAGATTAGCAGGTGCAGTCGATGTGGAGGGTATTGTGCTAGAGATTAATGCCTTGGCTAATCAGATTAGCCAGCTTGATTTACTTGATTTAGTTATTCCAGCAGAGACTTCAGGAGTCGATGGAGCAGAATTGCTGGGGGTTTACCCAGACGCAGCTTCCGCCGATAAAAATTCATCGTGGATGTCATTGCTTGACGACTTTATAGAAGGCTTCAGCGGCCTAGTTAAGGTGACAGACAGAGATATTCCGATTCAGTCAATACTATCATCTTCTGAAGAATCTATCGTGCGCAGTAACCTACGGTTATTGTTACAGCAGGCTGCTAACGCTGCGCTTCGAGAAGAGTCAGCGGTGTACGCCATTAGCCTACAAAATGCTCAGCAATGGATGGATACTTATTTCCAACTTAATGCCGGATCAAAAGAATTACAAGGACGCATAATCAAGCTTAGCAACTTAAATGTTGTGCAGCAGTTGCCTAGTATTGATCGGTCAACGAATGCTCTGGAAAGTTTAATCATTACGAGGCAAAACCGCTTATTAGACAGCGCCGATGATCAGACAGTGTTAAAGGATGAGGGAAGTCAGCCGTGAGAAGGTTATTGGTTGCCCTGATTGTGGCCTTGCTGCTTGGTGCAGCGAGTATCTGGGTGATGCAAAGCGATAGCGGTTATATTTTACTGAGTTTTAATAACACTACTATTGAGATGACCATTTGGGTTGGTATTTTGCTCTATCTAGCGGTGACAGCTCTAGGCGCTTGGTTGTTGTTACTGTTTAAGTGGCTTAGTGACGCTGGAGGTTTACGTCAATGGTGGGTGTTGAGGCGTAGTAAGCAGCATGGAAACAAAACAGCTCAAGGATTGATTCTGTTTGCTGATCATGACTGGAAGCAAGCCTCAGAAATGCTGTTATCTGGAGCGGGCAGATCTTCGATGCCTGACGTTAACTTGCTGTTTGCGGCCCGAGCAGCAGCAGAAAATAATCAAATTGATCAGGCTCGTATATTACTAGAACAACTTAAGGTGAGTCATCCAAAGGCTAAAGCACTTGCCGATAAGACTTTGGCTGAAATGCTTATTCTGAATGAACAGCTCGAAGAAGCGGTTCAGTTATTACAGCCCATTGCAGCTAGAAAACCAGGGGATCGCGGTGTTCTCCGCTTGCTTTCTGACACCTATTATTTAATGGGGGACTGGTCCTCCCTGCAAAAGCTTCTGCATGATTTAAATTATTATAAGGCCATAAATCCCTCTAATATGAAGGCTTTGGAGCAGGATGTGTACGCTAATTTATTATCTAATTTCACCCCAAATCCTGACTTTACTCTTCAGGAGAAAAAAGACCAGGCGGGGGATCTTTGGGAGCTTATACCCAAACGATTACGTAATGATGCGGAGTTAATTTGTGGTTATTTTGATGCTTTGCAGCAAGTGAATGACACCGATAGAGTGCAGTTACTTATGGTCAAAACGATTAACAAACATTGGCATCCTGAGCTAGTTGAACGGTTTGGGCAGCTGGAGACCTCTGCGCCAGAGAAACAGTTGTTAGCGGCAGAAAAGTGGCTATTGGATCATCCTGAAGACGCCGTTTTGTTAGTTGCTCTAGGGAGTATTTGTTGCCAACTACGATTTTGGGGGAAAGCCCGAGATTATTTTTCGGTTGCTCTCAGGCTACAACCAAATGCTGCCACCTATTTAAGATTAGCTGATGTCTTTGCGGAAATGGGCGATCAGGCTGAAAGTAATCTTATGTATAGACACGGATTGCGGGTTAGTGTGGGTGTCCAGGCAAAGTAATACCCTTAGGCTTGTGGCGACGAAATCAGATCGCGTCGCCACAAAATTGACCTAAGCTCAATTAGTAATCGGGAATCCTCGATCACGCATCAGGGGTTTGATATCTGCATCGCGGCCGCGAAACGATCGATAGGCTTCGCTTGGGTCAACAGAATTCCTGGGTGTAAAGAGATGCTGGACTAGGTTAGCTGCGACGTCTGGGTCGTAAAATCCTCCAGGGGCTTCGGCAAAGGCTTCTGCAGCATCCGAGGTGAGTACATCCGCCCACATATAGCCATAATAGCCAGCTGAGTAACCTTCTCCGGAAAATACGTGACCAAAATGTGGACTGCGGTGACGCATAACCAATTCTTTGGGCATGTTTAATTCAGCTAACGTTTTACGTTCAAACAAATCAGGGTCTATGCCAGTTGGGTCAGTGGTATGAAACTTTAAATCCATAATTGCGCTGGCCAGATATTCGGTTGTTGCAAACCCTTGGTTAAAGGTCGCGGCCGCTTTAACTTTTTCCACTAGGGCTTTTGGGATGGCCTCACCAGTTTGGTGATGAACGAGATAGTTGTTTATCACTTCGTCAGTCATCAACCATCTTTCGAGCAACTGAGATTGAAACTCAGTGTAGTCACGGACGCCGCCATTTTGACTGGGATACTCAACGCTGGAAGATAGGGAGTGAAGTGCATGGCCAAATTCGTGAAAGAAAGTGGTGGCATCATCCCACGAAATCAGAACAGGTTGACCGACCGGAGCCTTAACAAAATTAGAATTATTTGAGCTTAGAACGGTTTTATTGCCCTCAAAGGTCGTGTGGCTGCGATAGGAGGTGGCCCAGGCGCCAGAACGTTTACCTTTGCGCGCAAAAGGATCCAGATACCATAACCCAACATGGCTTCCGCTGGTCTTATCGGTTACCTCCCACACTTTCACATCGGGATGAAATACAGGAACACTACTTTCTGCGACGGGCGTGAAGGTAAAATTAAATAGTTCGCCGGCGACAAAAAACATTGCCTGATTGAGTTTATCTAGCTGCAGATACTGTTTAACTTCGTCTGAGTCCAGATCATAACGATCTTTTCTAACCTTCTCGGCATAGTAGCGATAATCCCATGGTTCGATTTTTATACCGGCATTCTCGGCGTCGGCAATAGCTTGCATGTCAGCGACTTCTTCGGCCACTCGAGCAATCGCGGAAGGCCATACGGCGGCTAAAAGCGCCATGGCGTTTTCAGGGTTTTTAGCCATCCTATCTTCCAACCGCCACTGAGCATAGTTGTCATAGCCTAATAGTCCAACACGTTCGTGTCGCAAATTTAAGATTTCTGCAATAATTTCATTGTTGTCATATTGGTCGTCATTGTCACCACGACTATAGTAGTTACTCCAGACTTGCTGACGCAGTGAACGTTGCTCGGAAAAGGTTAGGAAAGGCGCCATTGATGATCGAGTGTTGGTGATAGCATACATCTCGGGTTTGCCTAATTCTTTCGCAGCGGCAGCGGCAGCATTTACCAGAGAAGCGGGTAACCCACCAAGTTGGGATTCACTAACAAAGACCACATAGTTTTCTTCATCAATCAGCACATTGTTGCCAAATTGAGTATGAAGTGCCGCTAGACGTTGGTTAATTTCTGTATAGCGCTTTTTATCTATTATGGAAAGCGTGGCCCCATTGCGAGAAAAACCAAGATAAGTAAGCTTAACTAGACGCTTCTGATCTGCTCTAAGTTTGCTTGAATCTAAGTTTTCGTAAACTACTTTAACTCGCTCGAAAAGAGCTTGGTTTTGACTAATTTTCGAAAAGAAGGCGCTCATTATGGGAGCCATTTCCTGTTCAATGTCCCGAAACTCAGGGGAAGATAAGTTCGATGACCATATTCCGTAATAGGTAAAAACCCTATCGAGAACTTTGCCTGTACGCTCAAGAGCGACTATTGTATTGTCGAAATTTGGGGCAGCTGATTGAGCAGCAATATTTTCTATCTCTATTAAATTTAAGGCCATTGCTTGGTTCAAAGCCGGTTTCAAGTCTCCTAGTGACATTTGATCAAAGCTTGGGACGCCATTATGGAGGCCACTCCACGCCTTTATTAGAGAGTTGTCTGTATTTTGAGATATACCTTTAGAGTCTACTGATGGATCTTCTGTGCAGCCAGCGCAGAACAAAATGCCGGCTAATAAAATCACTCCAGTAGTTGATTGAATTTTTAAATTTAACATAATTCCGTTCTCAATTTTTTTGGTTAATACGTTTAAATATACGCTCACCAATCTACATTAGGTCAGCGGCTTAGTTAACTACCCTATTTGGTTAGAGGCGTTTCTTTTTTAGGTCGCGAATTAAGAACCTTGCAGGATGCATTCCTTGAATCAGCTCTCTTTCCAAAGAAGGTATTTGCTGGCTTATTTGAGAGGCCAAAAGCTCAGCGGTAAAAGGGGCATAGCTAAGTCCTCTAGAACCCATACCGCAGTTAATGTATAAGTTGGGCAAATAAGTACCCTTTATCATCGAGTTTTCTCGTGCGTCGCGCCGCAAAAAACCAAAGTCTTCAATCATTGATGAAAAATCAGGTACTGCCCCAACGATGGGTAAGTAATCTTTAGTGGTACAGCGAAAGTTCGCTCTACCTTGCATATTTGTGACATTAAGGTTTTCTAACGCATCGTCAAGCCCCGAGTCTGTATGCCGCATTTGTGCTATATTCATCTCATGATCTTCAGCGCGTAAATCAGTTGAAAAAATCCCTTTATTATAAGTCGCTCCGCAGCTGTGATAGTTATCTAGGGCAGGGGTAATATAGCCATCACCACAGATTATGGTTTTTAAAGACTTTGTTTTAGCCCCAGCAGGCAACTTGCTAATTTGGCCTCTGAGTTGAGTAACTGGTAGTGCTTTAGTTTGCTCAAACTTCTCACAGCCATATGCTGTAGCTACTACCAAAATATCAGTCCTATGAGCTAGCTTTCCTGAGGTATCAAACAGATGCCATCTATTGTCAGACAGCTGGTGTTCAAAATGGTCAATATCAGCATTAATCAATGGTATTTTGTAATCCTCGAGAAGCTGCTGACAAATTATCGCAGGCGGCAACCAGCCTAATTGCGGGAAAAACAAACCTATCGAGGACTCTAGCGAAATACCACTGTGATAGCAGAGTTGATCATTTTTCAAAAGTTGAACAAAATCTTCACAATCTGAAAAACGATGACTAATTTGTATAAAGTCTTCAGCAATTTTAGGATTTTCAGGTAGAGAGATAACCCCGCACTGCTGTCCTAGGCCACGCTTCCAAAACGGCGCATAGTAGCGGCTTGCAAACATTAGCGCGCGAAGATTAATGCGCGGCAGAACATCATCTCGGAGCGATAGCTTTGGGTAGACAATCGCCTGACTATTGCCCGAACCACCTTGACCGGCCAAAGTATGCCGATCTAATATCTTTACCTTAAAACCTCGTTTAGTTAAGGCCACAGCAGTGGTGCAGCCTGCGATGCCTGCGCCAATGATGGTGACTTCCTGATCTCTGGCTGAGGGTGGGCGAACTAACTTATCTAGATGCCACTGGATTGCACCGGATGTATTATTAAGCTTAAACGGCTGAGATTGTTCACTGACAAATAACGCTTTTAATGTTGATTTTTGTAGATCATTAACTTCAATTGGCTGAACTAAAAATCCAGCCGACTGGAGGTTATCGGATATTGTTGAGATTGTTTTGTTATCAATGTTACCCGTCAGTGCAGTGGTATTTTTATCAGATAGAGAGGCGATAGTCGTCATCAACTGAGGACTCCACATAGCTGGGTTATTAGCGGGTTCGAAGCCATCTAAAAACCAGAGGTCTACTGGGTGCCTGTTGTAATAAGCTTGCTCTTGGTTGGCGCTTTGGCTAATTGAGCTAAACATCTCATTAGCATCACCAAACATAAGATGCAGTCTTATCCGACCCTGAAATAATTCGAGGCTATGAATGCCGGCCACTGGTACTGGGTAATTTTCGATTAACTCGCTGGATAAAGTATACGCATGAGGGCGCAGAGATAATATTTTTGCTAACTCGACTTTGTTAATCGGAAATAGTTCAGCAGAAAAAAACTCGAGTACGCTACTTTGGGGAGCGACATCTAGCCATAAATCAGAGCAAGAAAGAAAGTTGAGCCCTGCGCCAAAGCCAGTTTCAGCGATAGTGAATGAGGGGCAGTCTTGGTTTAGGCTTTGCCAAACTTGCTTTAAATCACTTTTCTGGAGAAATTCAGACTCATGTGAACCTGCCTCGTCAGAGGGTGAAATGTAAAATTCTTGGAAGAGAGGGCAGTAGGGCAACCCTTGTCGCCACTCGATGTCGGCAGTAATAATAGACACTATTTAAGACCAAACTCATGCATTATCTGTTGACACCATTGGCTTATGTAGCTATCACTGAGTTCCAGCTGATTCTCATCGTCTAGCGGTAGCCCAACGAAATATTTTTCGTCAGCTGTCAGGGCTTTTGATTCCTCAAAACGAAACCCCTCATTGGGCCATGATCCTACTGTACTGGCGCCTTGAGCAATTACTTTTGCCCATAAAAATCCTAACGCGTCCTGGAACCATTTGGGATAACCTATTTGATCCCCAAGTCCATAAAGAGCGACAGATATACCACTGAGATCAATCTTGTCGAGATCATCCCAGATTTCTTCCCAGTCTTCTTGCAGTTCACCAAAGTCCCATGTGGGAATACCCAGAATTAAATATTGGTATTCAGTCATGCGTTGGATCGAGTCTAATGAAATATCATGGATACTGACTACATCTGAACCATAACTTTGATTTATAGCGTCGCGAATTTTTTCTCCCGCCATCTCGGTATAACAAGTTGTGCTTCCGTAAAATAAACCAATTCTTATTGTCATCTGTAGTCTGTCTCGCGGTGCATATCGGTAGGGTTTTGGTTAATTAATTTACTGTTGAATGGCGTAGTACGTTGTCTATGATACTAGTAGTTTAATGATTAGAAAATTATTAAATCAATTGCAGTTTAATTGCTGCCATCGAACCCTAGCTGCCTCCATGCTTCATAGGTCACAATGGCCACGGTGTTGGATAAATTTAGACTTCGACTCGAAGAGTACATAGGCAAACGTAGTACATTATTTATTCCTACCGAGGCCCTTATGTCATCTGGGATGCCTCTTGTTTCGGGGCCGAATAGCAGAGTGTCATTTGGCTGGTAAGCTACAGACGAATAGTTAACAGTTCCTTTTGTGCTTAAAGCGTAAATATTTTTGGGATTTACTGTGCTTAGGTATGATGGCCAATCAGGATGAATCTGAAGGGTTTGAAACTCACGATAATCTAGCCCGGCCCGTCGCAAACGTTTATCATCTACCTCAAACCCCAAGGGCTCGATAAGATGCAGGCGAAAACCCGTGTTCGCACAGAGACGAATAATATTACCCGTATTAGGTGGAATTTCAGGTTGATAGAGAACGATATCAAGCATGGTGGCTCTTTTGGATAATAGAATTGTCCTTGAGTGCGATTTTACATTAATTAGGGAGCGCGGTGAGGTTATTAAATATGTTGGCCATTAAAGTTGTAGCTAACAGTTTTCCTGTTTAAACCATAAGATCGTCCGATAAGTTCTCGAGCAGGCTAGCTAAGTCTCTGCTAAAGGTTTTTGTCGGCCGCCTTAAACGTTGTAGCTGTCAAAATGAAGCCTTTCTAATACTTAGTGGAGTTGTTTGTTATGGCACTATTAACCGGCACTGTTATAGTGATCATAGTAGGGATGGAAACTAGAATAAAACATTTAAAAGGAGTGGTTTGATGAGCCTAATAATAGAGATTTTAAGAGCATATAAACGTAGTGGATTGCAGTCAAAGGTCAGGTTATTTTTAAAGACCATAGTATTGACTTTTATGTTAGTGAGCCCAATGACAGCTTATGCAGAGCGAGATGCCTCGCGAGACCAGTTTCGTCACCCTACCGAAACATTGAATTTCTTTGGTATTACATCAGAGATGAGTGTGGTTGAAATTTCACCGGGAGGAGGGTGGTATACAGAGATTTTGGCCGAGTACTTAACCGGTACACTTTTTGCTGCTCACTACGACCCCAATGCAGAGCGCGCTTATTACCGCAATTCTCAAAGTAAGTTTGCCGCGAAAATTGCAAAAAACTCGGTACTCTATGGCAATGTCAAAATGCGGATTTTCGATGCGACTAACCAAATTTTAAACACCGGGGACAGTAGTGCGGATGCGGTGGTTACTTTTAGAAATGTCCATAATTGGCTAGGTACTGCTAGCGAAGCTACATCATTTGCTTTATTTTTCAAAACATTAAAACCTGGCGGTATTTTAGGTGTTGTAGAACATCGTGCGCCTGCGGGGACTGATAGAAAGACAATGCAAAAAAGCGGTTATATGACCCAAGATTTTGTTGTCGAGTTAGGTCGCCGGGCGGGCTTTATATTTGAGCAGTCTTCGGAAATTAATGCTAATCCCAAGGATACAGCAGATCATTTAGAAGGTGTCTGGACTCTACCGCCCAGTCTTGCATTAGGGGAGCAAGATCGTGAGAAGTATTTGACGATTGGTGAGAGTGACCGTATGACTCTAAGATTTAGGAAACCCAAAGAATGATTGAAATACCGCCTGAACGCCTTCCAGAGGGCACTCTTACATCTGTGATTGAAGAGTATATTCTTCGTGAGGGTACCGATTATGGTAATCAGGAGGTTAACCTTGAAAATAAAATTAGTCAGGTTCGTCGCCAGCTAAATGGCGGTGATATTGTGATTACTTTTGACCCTGTCACCGAAAACTGCACTCTTTTAACTCGACATCAACTTAACCGCTACCAGCAACAGCAGTTAGCTGCCGAACAGGACCAAGGCTAGTGACAAAAATGCAGTTATTAAGGTCTGACCTGGTTGTTGGGCCAATAATGGATGAGCTCCAGAAGGCACCACAGATCTTGGTGGGGTTTAGTGGTGGGTTGGATTCAACGGTATTATTAGAACTTCTGACAGAAACTATTCCTGTTGAGCGTCTTTGTGCGGTCCATATTAATCATGGTTTGTCACCTAAGGCCAATACATGGCAGGCCCATGCCGAAGATTTCTGTAATAGTCGGAATATTGCCCTTCATAGCGAGGCGGTAAGGGTTGTTGCCAGTGGAAAAGGTTTGGAGGACGCGGCTCGTCAGAGTAGATATCAAGTTTTTGAGAACTTGTTAAATCCGGACGGCATTTTACTTCTTGGGCACCATAGCGATGATCAGGCCGAAACCCTGTTATATAGACTTATGCGAGGTTCAGGGGCCAAAGGTATGTCCGGCATGCCTGTGACTAGAAAAGTTGGGCAAGGGCGCTTAATTCGCCCTTTATTGAATTGGCCTAAATCATCACTAATCACTTATGCCCATAACAAAAATCTTGAATGGGTTGAAGATGAGAGCAATGACGTCGATGCTTTTGAGCGCAACTATTTGCGTAATCAACTGATTCCAGTGCTTGCGCATCAATGGCCAGATTATCGACAGCGCCTCCGTGCCGTGGCAGAGTTAAGTGCTGAAAGTCACGAGTTAGCAGAAGCTATTGCCATTGAAACTCTCGCAACGCTTCAGCCAGCAGAGGAAAGAGCGGGTTGGTCCTTATCTATTCCGTTATTTGATAATCTTACGCCACTCAAACAAAAGAACATATTACGTTATTGGCCGCAGCTTAAAGGGCTTGATTCCCCTGGAGCTAAAGTTATTAATGAGGTGCTGGTAGCATTGATACACGCTCGGCAGGACAGTGTGCCTAAGGTATCTTTAGGTAATGGCCAATATCGTCGGTTTCGAGATCGGTTATATTTACTCAACGTTTCGAATGAGATTGATTCCCCTGTCAGCCAACAAAAAGATTTAATTTGGAAAGTCGACAATCCAGTTAGTTTGTCAGACGGCAGTCATTTAGCTGCTGAGCAAACTGTTGGCGATGGTCTCCGAGCAGAGCTGGTAGTAACGCTAACTGTTACCACTAGGAAAGGCGGCGAACGCTGCAAACCGGCGGGTAGAGGGCACTCCAATAGTCTTAAAAAATTGCTACAAGAATTTAACGTAGAACCCTGGTGGCGTGATCGAACACCTCTATTTTTTATTGATAAGCAGCTTGTTGCTGTAGGTAATTTTTGGGTCTGCGACGGATGGCAGGCGAAGCCAAGTGAGAAGAGTATTAAAATCCATTGGCATGCCAACTCTTTGTAGAATACCAATTACCTTTCTGTTAATCTATTACACCATCTTAACTTGGATGGGCGTCGGCCAATTTCGCGGCCAATCGACCTCGTAAGATATCTTTCTAGACTAACTCTAATGTTCGTAGGGGTACTATGACACGTTTTATTTTTGTTACCGGCGGTGTTGTTTCCTCCCTGGGAAAGGGTATTGCAGCAGCTTCCTTGGGTGCAGTGCTTGAAGCGAGAGGCTTGGATGTAACAATGCTCAAGCTCGATCCTTATCTAAATGTTGATCCAGGTACGATGAGCCCTCATCAGCATGGTGAGGTCTATGTGACTGAAGACGGTGCAGAAACAGACCTTGATCTAGGGCATTATGAGCGATTTTTGGGTGCTAAGATGACCCAAAATAATAATTTCACGACTGGACAGGTCTACGAAACTATTTTACGTCGAGAACGTCGGGGCGATTTTCTCGGCGGGACCGTTCAGGTTATTCCTCACGTTACCGATGAAATAAAACGTCGTATAGTCGCTGGCGCGGGTGACCATGAAATTGCTGTTGTTGAAATAGGTGGAACTGTAGGAGATATAGAATCTCAGCCGTTTTTAGAGGCAGTGCGTCAGATGCGAGGTGAGTTAGGCTATCAGAACTCTTTGTTAATACACCTGACTTTGGTGCCCTATATAGCAACGGCAGGAGAGACTAAAACTAAGCCAACTCAACACTCGGTCAAAGAGATGCGTTCTCTTGGGCTGCAACCAGATGTTTTGTTGTGTCGATCTGAAGTTGCTCTTGAAGAGGAACAGCGTAAAAAGATATCTTTATTTACGAATGTTGAAGAGCGCGCGGTGATTCCGGTCATGGATGCGTCGACTGTCTACAAAATTCCTAGAATGCTCCATGAATGGGGTCTTGATCAGTTTGTACTGGATCGTTTTAATATTACAAAACCAGCTGCAAATTTACAGCAGTGGGATCAGGTTGTTAAAAATCAAATACATGCTGAGGGCGAAGTTACTATCGCTATGGTTGGCAAGTACATGGATTTACTAGATGCCTACAAGTCTCTTACTGAGGCTCTAGTGCATGGTGGAATTCACAATAAAACTAAAGTTAAGATTCGTTATATTGATTCTGAAAAGCTTAACGAAAATCATGAATTACTTGAAGGCGTGGATGCTATTTTGGTGCCGGGTGGATTTGGCACTAGAGGCATAGAGGGTAAAATTCATGCGGTCAAAATAGCTCGTGAGAACAACATTCCCTATTTAGGTATTTGTCTAGGAATGCAAGTCGCGGTTATCGAATATGCCAGAAATGTTTGCGGGCTAGACAACGCTAATAGTACTGAATTTGAACCAGATACTAAATATCCAGTGGTCGGTTTAATTGAAGAGTGGGTTGACGAAGAGGGTAATCTTGAGCAGCGCAATGAAGATTCAGATCTTGGTGGCACAATGCGTTTGGGCGCACAAGTTTGTCACCTATTGCCAAATTCAAATGCTCTCTCCATGTATGGCAGTGAGCAGATTAAGGAACGTCATCGTCATCGTTTCGAAGTTAACAATAATTATCTGCCACAGCTAAAAGAAGCCGGTCTTGTGGTTGGAGGACTATCCTTTGACAAGACTCTAGTGGAAACAATCGAGTTACCAGAACATCGATGGTTTTTCGCTAGTCAGTTTCACCCAGAGTTCACCTCAACTCCTCGAGATGGCCATCCGCTCTTTAAGAATTTTGTTAGTGCTGCAATAGCTTTCCAGCAGCAAAAATAACGAATGAGGAGTAAAGATATGACATCGGTAAGGCTCCAAGTAGGAAATGTCGACGTGGCTAATGATGCGTCAATGGTAATATTCGGAGGCATGAATGTTCTAGAATCTCGGGATATGGCGATGCAGGTTGCCGAGGCTTATGTTTTGGCGACTGAACAGTTGGGAATCCCTTATGTCTTTAAAGCTTCATTCGATAAGGCTAATCGCTCGTCTATTCACTCGTTCCGAGGTCCTGGATTAGATGAAGGATTAAAAATACTTCAAGAGATCAAGACAACATTTAATGTTCCTTTAATTACCGATGTCCATGAAATCGCTCAGGCAAAGCCAGTAGCGGAAGTCTGTGATGTGCTCCAGCTGCCGGCATTTTTGGCTCGTCAGACTGATCTAATAGAAGCTATGGCAGCGACCAATGCTGTTATCAATATTAAAAAGCCGCAGTTTTTAAGTCCAAGTCAGATGGGTAATATTGTGGATAAGTTCCGAGAATGCGGTAATGATAAGGTAATGCTTTGTGAGCGTGGAGCCTGCATGGGTTACGATAATCTTGTTGTTGACATGCTCGGATTTAGGACCATGAAAGAAGTCAGCGGCGGCTTACCCTTAATTTTTGATGTCACCCATGCGTTGCAGTGCAGAGATCCAATGGGTTCGGCTTCTGGAGGGCGGCGTCATCAGGTTGCAGAGCTGGGACGTGCTGGTATTTCGGTTGGTATTGCTGGGCTATTCCTCGAGGCCCATCCGAACCCTGAAAAGGCTTTATGCGACGGACCAAGTGCTCTGCCCTTAGATAAATTGGTGCCTTTTTTAACACAGATGAAAGCTTTTGATGATCTAATTAAATCGCAACCGGATTTAAATATTATATAAACGTTTGTTGATCATCAGCAGGTAACTGCAAAGATGCCAAAAATCATTTAAAAAGACTCCAGCCGAGAGTCTAACTACCCGTTATGGAGATACAAATCTATGAGTAATATTACAGACATTCGTGCCTTTGAAGTATTGGACTCGAGGGGAAACCCCACCGTGCAGGCAGATGTAATATTGGAAAATGGCATTGTAGGAACCGCTTGCTCACCTTCTGGAGCCTCTACCGGCTCAAGAGAAGCACTGGAATTGAGAGATGGCGACAAAGGTCGTTACCTTGGAAAGGGCGTATTAATAGCGGTTAATAATATTAATACCACTATTAAAGACTTGCTAGTAGGAACATCCGTAAGCGATCAACGTACGCTTGATGGTGCAATGATTGCTGCTGATGGGACAGAAAACAAAGCTGTGTTGGGCGCCAATGCGATTTTGGCAGTCTCTTTAGCTGCGGCAAAAGCTGCGGCGCTCGACAAAAATATGCCGCTGTATGCTCATATCGCGGAATTAAATGGTACACCTGGTGTTTATAGTATGCCGGTGCCAATGATGAATATTATTAATGGCGGTGAGCATGCTGACAATAACGTTGATATTCAGGAGTTTATGGTTCAACCAGTCTCTGCGCAGAGTTTCGCCGAAGCGCTGCAAGTTGGCGCTGAGATCTTCCATTCTTTAAAAAAGGTGCTTAGCGCTAAGGGATTGAACACAGCGGTAGGGGATGAAGGAGGATTTGCGCCTAATTTATCGTCCAATGCTGAAGCGCTGGCAGTCATCAAAGAAGCCACGCAGGCTGCTGGGTATATTTTGGGAACTGATGTAACTCTGGCGCTGGATTGTGCTGCTTCAGAGTTTTATAAGAATGGACAGTATGATCTTGCCGGTGAAGGTAAGGTGTACAGTGCTGAAGGATTTAGTGATTTCTTGGCCGACTTATGCGACCAGTATCCTATTATTTCAATCGAAGATGGCCAAGATGAATCTGATTGGGATGGTTGGAAGTACCAAACTGAAAAGCTTGGAGACCGAGTTCAGTTAGTGGGTGATGATTTGTTTGTTACCAACACCAAGATTTTAAGCCGTGGCATTGAAATGGGTGTTGCCAATTCTATTTTGATCAAATTCAATCAAATTGGTACCCTGTCTGAGACCTTAGACGCCATTGCTATGGCAAAGCAGGCTGGTTATAGCGTTGTTATTTCTCATCGCTCGGGTGAGACTGAAGATACAACTATTGCCGACTTGGCAGTGGCGACTGCCGCGGGCCAGATTAAGACGGGATCCTTGTGCCGATCCGATCGTGTGGCCAAATATAATCGATTATTGAGGATTGAGGCTGAGCTGGGAAATAGTGTTGCTCCTTACAATGGTCGCGCCGAATTTAAAGCATAGGCCTCTAACTTGGCCGTAGCCGAATAGAATAGAATGTCAATATGCGTTGGTTACTGATAGTACTCTTGATTCTTTTGTTGGGTTTGCAAACTCGATTATGGGTGGGCGAAGGAAGTCTGGCGCACAAAGCTGAATTGGACAAACAGCTGGAAGACCAAAGGCGAGTTAATCTGCAGCTGAGAGATCGTAATGCGTTCATAGCCAAAGAGGTTGAAAGTTTAAAAACAAACCTTGATTCAATTGAGGCAAAAGCACGAAAAGATCTGGGAATGATAAAGGGCGGCGAAGTATTTTATTTAGTGACGGATCAAGAGGCTATCGCCCCGAAACAGAGTAATGTTAAAGAGGTTGCTTCACCATGATCACACCTTCGCCAAATTATTGGGCTATTGTTCCCGCGGCAGGAGTTGGGCGGCGATTTTCAGCAGATATTCCAAAACAGTTTCATCAACTTCATGGGGAGTTAGTAGCACAGCATACTCTGTCCCGACTCATAGGTATTAATTCAATTAAGCGTATCGTCGCACCCTGCGACCCCAGTTCAGGATATTGGTCTAGGGTGCGGGCAACCAGTGACCCCAAAGTGCAGCTGATCCCTGGGGGTGAAACACGTGCCCGATCTGTATTAAATGGTTTGGTGGCCATACAGCAGTATGCTGATCCTGATGACTGGGTTTTGGTCCATGATATGGCAAGACCCTGTATAACCAGCATGGATATTAATAAGCTGATTGATGACCTACGAGAGCATCCTGTCGGTGGATTTCTTGCGGCACCAATTAATGAAACCTTAAAGTTGGTGACTAGTGACAATATCGTCACTAAAACCGTTGATAGAACTCAGTACAGGATA
>Ga0308019_10000170_pt1 | contig 40444 bp, 24 predicted proteins | sample Neamet284_FD_203135 | JGI IMG/M metagenome (GOLD analysis project Ga0308019, IMG submission 203135) | Marine microbial communities from water near the shore, Antarctic Ocean - #284 | ecosystem: Environmental > Aquatic > Marine > Unclassified | place: Southern Ocean | collected 2014-10-01
GGAAAGGTCGATGTGAGTATTCGCCCATGAAGAGCGGTTGATGACGTCGAAGTATCGGTCATCACCGGTTGTGAAGATTGGGTCAACGGTCATGCTCTTCAGTTGTGAAACTCCAGTGTTAGCCGAATTTTTCCCATCGAATTCCGTATTGAGATACGATTGGACTTGTTCATCTGTGTCCCATGCTACACCCTCTGGTGCAGCCCAGTGTTCACGGATATCGGAGACATCGTTTCGCATAGCCATGGCCATACCAGCTTCAATCTCTGCCCATGTTTGTGATCCATCAACTACAGTTGAGGAAGTGATGTCAATTGCCTTTGAAACACCGCCGCCGTTGATTGGTTCCCAGTCATCACCCTTGAGTGAAGTCATGATGTCTTGGTCACCAAACAGTGCCTTTCCATTCACGACAGTGAGACGAACATCTGCATCGATTGACTCAATGAGGTTTCGATATGGGTCGTCGTGAAAGGTATCCATGACCACGAGGTCTGCTACCATTCCTGCTTTAATTTGCCCAACATGGTCTTGCCATTCTGCAGCGGCAGCAGGGTTTGTTGTTACCATTTCCACCATTTGATAATTCGTGAAATACGAGTCCATGATCTCGCTGTTCCAAAGGTCTGCTACCTTGAGTTCGTGCATATTGTTCTTGGAACCACTTGGACCCCAATCAGGGGCTAAAGAGATTTTGACACCTGCGTTATCAGCTGCACGTACATCGGTTGTGTTACCGTACAACAGTAGGTTCGAGAGTGGTGACCATACCAAATTGGAGCCAACAACACCCATGGATTGGAATTGTGATGGTGTAAGTGCAGTACCGTGAATCACGACAGTAGGTTCAGCGAGGAGACCCTTGCTTTTGAGTAAATCGAACTCATCCCTGCTGGTTTGGTCGACACCTTCTGACATGTGAATAAACCATGCTTCAATGTCACCATCATTGAAATCAGCAATCTTACCATTGGAGTTGTAACTTGATTCGTACCAACTGCACACAGCGCATGTTACGGTGTTGTCTTTTCCAAAGTTCCACAATTCGACGTTACGTGAAAGAGTGCTGTCCCAAGCGTCGTTGCCTGAAGGTGAGCCTTGAACTGCAGTGACGCCACCAGCGATTGCTTGAACTTCAGCATACTTCATTTGTTCAGTAGCCATTCCCCATCGGGTGTTACTTTGGACGTTGTTTTTCATCCAAGTGATGCTTGGTCCGTAATCGTAGTTATCGCCCCATTGTCCGCGATTGGAGTAGCCGCCTTCGGCTGATTTTTGAGACTCAGAAAGGTGAACATCAAAATCCCACAATGGAATGTGATTGTAATGCATGTGATTGTGCAAGTCAATCAAACCAGGATAAATGGTTCCATTGGTTTCAATGACTGGAGCATTGGTTAAATCTGCGGTAAGTGGAACAGAAGAACTGGATGACCAAACGGCATCGATTTTACCATCTCGGACCAAAACATTGCCTTGATTTATAACACTGTTTTCGCTTTCCATAGTAACGACTCTACCTTTGAGAATGAAAGCATCGGATGATGAGGTATCAGCCACTTTGTAGCACTTGACCATGTTGAGGGCGACGCTTGAATCAGGATCGTTTGGTCCCCAGCCAGGTGTAGGCGTGACTTCGACCAAGCCACCAGTAGAATCTTCAACAATTGAATTTCCATAATATCCAAATTTTTCAGGAATTGTCATTGAATCGGCCACTGCACCAGATGTATCAGCGACCGACACAGTATCGCCTTCCCAGTAGTCAAGAATAATATCTGAGTCTGCACTGAATATGACGATTCGACCATCTGCATCGATGACTGTGTTCCATGCAAGTTGGCAAGGTGGACTGCCTGAAGTGGTGCTCAATTTCCAATCTGAAACGTTAACTGGTGTTGAACCTGTATTCCATAATTCGATGAATTGGTCCGAATACGTGCCGTAGTCACCATCGCTATTCCAGTCTACTGCACCGTAGACATTGGATGAAGTAGCGTTTGAAACCAATCTATTTGGGCTTCGAAAAAGTTCTGAAACTTCAATTGCAGAATCTCGTGCACTGACTTCAGAAACTTCACTCATTTCATGAGGTGCTGGGGCCGAGGGTACAAGTGGTGCAAGAAACAAAACCAAAACGAGGAGCGTGGTTAATTGTGATAGGCGCATGTTTTGGCGTTAGGTAACAAGCACATGAAGGCGTCGCTTGAGCGACCACAAGCGGACAGGTTGAAGTAGCGCCAGTTTTGAAGTGAATTCATGGCCTCCGTAGAGATACATGAACCTGCGTTTTCAGATATTATTGACAATAATTCCATCGTACTGCTTGACTTTTGGGCAGAATGGTGCGGTCCATGCAAAGCCTATGGACCAGTTTATGAACGAGTTTCTGAAGAATTCCCCGATGTAATCTTTGGAAAAATAGATACCGAAGCAGAATCACAACTTGCAAAATCGTTCGATATTCGTTCGATTCCTACGACGATTGCATTCAAAGATGGAATCGGTGTCTTCATGCAGCCAGGTGCTCTTCCCGAAGACGCTCTACGAGATTTAGTGAACACACTTATCGCCTTGGATATGGTTGAAGTTCGGGCTGAACTTGAAACTCGTAATGCAGCAGAGCAAGAAAATCAACAAGCGAAAGAAGAAGAAAAAGAAGAAAATGAATGAATTTTATTCAACGACCAAACAGCCGGTGTATTCAAAAAACCCCGCCGTCCCCCTCTACATATGAACTTCCGTCCATGGCTCATTATGTTCGTCATGATGGCTGCCAGTTTATCTGGGTGTTTTGGTGAACAAAATATAGACGATGGAGGTGTAATCCCTCCTTATGACGTCTATCCTGAGCCTTGGGAACGCAGTGAAATGCAATACCTCGATACCGATATTTATTCTCGGGTCAGCCAGAACGGTTCTTATGGTATCGATGTAGCTCAATCTATCTTTGTTCCAGTGCCTTCGATTACTGCTGCAGACGGCGGTTCCGGTGTCACCGGTGGCGCTGAAGTCCATCTCGGATTATGGTTGCCTGTGATTGAAGGGTGTGATTGGACTTCAGCCGACCTTACTGCTGAATGCCAAGTTCCAGTGATTTCAGAAGTCGGGCCATACTACGACGATGGCGATGTGGATGCACTTACACCCGCAGACCGCCTCGGGAAATTTTTGATTGAAAACTATGTTCCGCACGGATACGGTGTTGCCCAAGTTTCAGTGTTTGGAACTGGAGAATCGAACCATTGCATGGATTTGATGGGCACCGATGAACAACGTGGAATCGATGCAGCCGTCACCTGGCTTGGCACCCAACCTTGGTCAAATGGAAAGGTAGGAATGATTGGGAAATCATACGATGGTTCAACCCCTTGGCAGGCTGCAACTTTTGGTAATCCTCATCTGGCAACTATTGTTCCAATGTCTGGATTGATTGGAGTTCATGAATTGATGTGGAGAAACGGAAGCATGGAAGCACGTGGCATGATTATGCACAACGGCGTCTATGGCTCGTTTGGTATTGATGGTGATGCAGAAGACCCTGAAAACCTCTGTGAAGGATATCTCGAAGGCTATGTCAATGGACCTGCAGCCTACCTCTCCGGTGGTATGGTTGATTATGCTGGAAATACTTATTGGACCGAACGTTCATTCCTCGACCGTGTCGTTGAAAATTACAACGGTTCAGTGTATATTATCCAAGGCATGCAAGACTGGAACGTCGACCCCCACATGGCGTTTCCGACACACCAAATCGTCGAGTCCGCAGGAATCGAAACCAAAACTTTAGCAGGCCAATGGAATCACAATTATCCCGATCGTCAAGACCACGCGGATTTGCCTGCTGGTGAAGGTGCGGAAGCATTTCCCTATACTCAACGATGGGATTGGGCGGACGAGATGTTGTACTGGTTTGACTGGTATCTCAAGGGAGAGGGACGCGCTCCAGCACTTGGTGTTGAAATACAAGATAACCAAGGTGGCTGGAGATTTGAATCAACCTATCCAGCAGATGATACATACTATTTGGAAGTCGGAGCAGCAGATATGAATCCAAGCGGTGCTTCACTGGTGACGACAACAGAAACAATTACCCTCACCTATGGACCCTTTGAAGAAGATGTCTATATCGCCGGAATGCCGTCGTTCCACATCCCGATTACCACGCATACTGCGAACGGTGCACACGCTTATTTGGAAATGACAGATGATTCAGGAATGCATCTTGGTCACGCTGTTATGGATTTCCGATTTGCCGACGGTGGGCGTGATGGAAATCCAGCCCTCGTTGCTTTTTCTTCAGCCACAGGAAAAATGGAATTCATGCCTATGGATGTATTCTTGGAAGCTGGTGAATCTATTCATATCTCGATGACGCAAACCGGTCGAGATTACGTTCCATCACCCGCATCGGTTGGAGGCTATTCCATCAACTGGGCAGGTGCAACAATGACTCTTCCTCTGGTCAACCGCACATGTGCAGATTTATTCCAAGCACCGATGCATGAATACGGTGGAGAATCGAGCCGTATTTGTTGATTAATCGAACATCGCAAGGATGTCTCGGAACAATGTTTGAGCATGACCTTGACTTCGTTCAACCAATCGCTTGACAATCAGTTCGGGTGTCGAACGAGCCAAGTGATTTCTCTTTGGAGTACGGTCTACCATCAATTCCAAATTTGCATCAAGTCCGGTTGCTTCAATTCCATCAACTCTCAAATCATCACGTCCTGTCGCTTTGATAATGGCCGGTGCTAAATGGGTCACGAGCATCATGGTTGTGTCATCTTGAGCTTCTGCAGCAAGTAACATTCCAGCAATGATTCTGGCACCAGCGCCCGGCTCAGTGATGGCTTCAAGTTCATCAGCAAGAATCAATTTAGGTGTGGGGTCGCTCACGACATTGGCCAATTCAACCAACGTTTGTTCCAGAGCACCAGCACTTTGCGTACCTCCTGCTTTGGCAAGAATATGCAAGGCATCCACTTGACCGACACGGGCAGAATCGGCCGGTACTGGTAAGCCCATGTGCGCAAGAATACACGTGTGTGCAAGTAATTCGAGGAGGGTTGTTTTCCCTCCGGAGTTGGCTCCGGTGAGAAGCGCCAGTGACTGTTGATCATCTTTGTCTCCAGCAAGGCCAAGTCCGTAAGTAACGGGATCGGGTTGGCACCCCAAGAGAAGATGTCTTCCTTGTTCGATGAAGATGCCGTGGTCAACAAATTCAGGCAGTACGCATTGCCTGTCAGCAGCCCACAGAGCGATACAGACCCATTGGTCAAATCCAATGAGAGCGCGAACTGCTTCTTCACATCGTTCGCGCAGCGGTCCCAATTTTTTCGCTAAAATGAGCATGTGTTCAATTTGGCCCGTTTTCAATTTCGTTTCCAATGCTTGGTCGATTTCATCAATTATTTTCCGATTGATTTTGGCTGGCCATTGAGTTGAAAATATGTCATAGGGGCATCGAACACCTGTTCCTTCAAGAGTTTGCACCATCGTTTGTTTTGCCTTTTCCATCGCCTCGGTAATGACATCTTCCGTAGCTTCTTGTAGTTTCCGTTGGAAGGCTGCACCATCTGAAAGTGCTTCGAGTAATTCAGCACCACTGAGGTTCATTTTTGCATCATCCATCGCCTTTGCGACTTCTGTATTGACTTGTTCTTCAAGGGATTTGGCAGTTTTCCAAAGTTTATCTTTGACCTCAGCCATGATTTCCAAATCTCCTTGGTCATCGATACTCATGAGTATTTCAGGCAGTTGTTCAAGACCCACTACGAGTTCATACACTTCATCGATGAACGGATGCTTTTCAGCCGGATTTCTTGCCATTTGAACAATGCCGGTTAGGACCGAGAGTGTGCGTATATTATGTCGAAACCAATCGATGGTTCGCTCGGGAAGAATCAATTCAGTATTGTTTGAATTCTGCAGTACAACCCATCCATCGGGTGTATCTGCTGGCGCCCCTGAACCAATCCATGTTATCGATTTAAAAACGGTGTAATCTTTCCAAGTTTCTCCTTCACCTGGTTTTAAAACGCGGCACCACTTTTTGAATCCTTCAAGTGGTTCTTTACTGACAACAACCCGGTCGTAACGTTCGTTGTTGAAACGTGTTTGTCGAAGGTTTTGGAACAGGCTGGCCAATGCGTTCATGCTTTGAGCATGCTTTTGAGAGTAATTCATGGCATGGCTAACTTTCTGTCTTCGCTCGGCTGGATCCTCAATTGGCATCAATAATTGCATTCGTTCTCGTGTAGCGGCACATGAGGCAAAGGACACAATGTCTTGTAGCAAAGAGCGATGCAAACGTTCAGCCTCTTTGGTCGCTAAAAACGAGCCTGACTGACCTGCAACCAACCGTGCGAGCGATAAGGCTCGTTTTGGCGACACGCCATCAATTTCAGCAATACGGGCAATATCACCTGATTTTAGCGAGGCGATTGCCTCGTCTTCACCTCCAAAATGGTCGGTTATTTTTTGGGCAAGTCGTTGGCCAACTCCGGGTAAGGTACTCAGAACCATACTCGTCATTGTTTGTCAAGGGCTTTTGAGGATATTGCTCAAACACCCCTAAGAGTGAGTAAAACTGAACAGATACGCCTTCACGAATAATCCGGCAAATCCATCTCAACTGCAAACAGCGGGTCAGGGTCGGTTGAATCGTGGTAGGCAACGACTACGCCACCATCATTGAGGATGGCGAGCGATGCAAAGTCAAAACGGATATCGTTGCCAGCACCGGAGGTTGAATCCAAGTCACCTTGACCGATGTAGGTCAAGGTATCAGGGGACATATCTTCGGAATATCCACGCACATGATAGACCATATCGACATCAGGTCCGTCTGTGCTTTGGTAGCGGATGTTGAGGATGAAGAGGTCCAAATCACCGTTGGCTTGGAATTCCCATTCTTCAATGGAGGAGGAAACGGAGTCCATTTCATAGGTGTAATTCTCCCATGTCATTGCTCCGTCCGTCGAGATATAATGGGTGAAGGAGGTGCCGCTGTTGGCAACACAGTGCAAGGTTCCTGCGGAATCAAATTGGCAATATTCTGATGGAAATTGAACTTCTAATTCATTCCATGATAAGCTGGTATCCATAAAGGCAGCATTTCCGTTTGTGTAGTAACTTGGGAAGATAAGTCCACCCGTGGGCATAGGGAAGGCTCGCATTTCTTTGTGTGGTTTGTTGACATCGAAATAGGCAGTCAGACCTTCTTCAGTGAAGTTAAGGTCGAGTTCGATGATTGGGTCATTCGAATCTCTGCTGGTAAATTGGAAGGGATAATAATTCAATCCATCAACACTGATTTGTCCACCTGCATCTTGAGTTTGGTGCCAAAAGTTCGAGACCACAATACTTGCCCATTCGCCACTTCCGATCGAGGATGAAATCGGTCCTACCACTTCAACTTGCCACGAACGGTCGTAGAATGGTTCTGTCAATCGGTTGTAACACCATTTCCATTCGGATTCGGATTCATCATACAAGATGGCGTAGAATTTGTCGATTTTCCCATCGGCTCCAATATAAGGAAACCAAGACATTGAGATGATATCGCCGTTGGTCGCTTGAACAATACTGCCTTCTCCAAGGCCTTCTTGACCGGGGTTGGTTGGAACGAAAGTTACACATTGTCCGATTGCTGGAAGAACTTCAGGAATGTAGGTGTCCCAAGCATGGCCACGGTCTTCACTGAAGACCGGATATTCGCCTCCAATGTTGAGAATATCTCCTTCGATGGTCGTGGCAAGATAATGTTCACAACAGTTCCCACCTTTACTTGCATCAAAGACAGCCCAGGTGGTATTGGTTGATTCATTGGTTCGTAAATCGATGGTGACAAACATTCGAGCATCTTCGTGCTGAGTTTGGTCAATCAATGCATAGGATTCCCATATGGACGCATTCATTTCCTCATCGACGAGAAGATCTTCGCCACCACCAAAGCAGCCTGCCAGTACAGTGGAGGCTACCAACAGTATGGACAGTGCGATGCGACGCATGAATCTGCGTAGTGCCTCATCGCTTTGAAGGCGTCGCTGGCATGAGGTGCCAAAAAGAAGCCTTATTGAACGGTGAACCAAACAGAAGTTCCATCGACTTCAAAAGTTTCAGCATCGGTTGAAGGCGTTTCAGAATCCGAATGGAACACGGCTGCAGCAGAACGAGTTTCGGAAACGATCCATTCACGGTCTTGCTCAAACATATCGGGTGCATTAGCGGTCCAAACTTCCAAGTCAATGGTTGCCTCAATCGCGAGGTTGAGGTCCTTGCGCATGGCTTGAATACGTCGAGTGATGTCTCGAGCCAGCCCTTTTGAAAGCAGTGCAGGTGTGTCGTTCATATCAAGGACGAGTCCGATTTGTTGTGCCTCATCCCCTTGACCTATTGTGACCGTTGAAGCCGCAAATCCTTCGCGTTCGACTCGACGGATTTCGATATCACTCTCTTCGATTTTAATACCTAAGATTTCACATGTTCCGGCTTGAATCGAGGCAAACATTGCTGTTGGGTCTGCAGCATTCTTGATTTCATTGGCGACAGCATTGACTTCACTGCGTGCTTTAGGTGCAAGTGCACGGAAGTTCGGTGCAAGTTCGATTTGTTGGAATCGGTCGATGTCATTCTCGACTGCTATCGCTTCGACATTCAGTTCTTCAGCAAGAATATCGTGGAATTCTTCCATGTCTGGGCCAGATACAATCCAGCCTTGTGAACAAGGTAAGCGTTGTCTTCGCCCAGCTTCAACTCGGATACGTCGACCAACTTCGGCAAGTTCCCGAACCAAGGCCATTGACGCTTCAAGCGCAGAATCTTGAGGGGGTAGATTGGCTGTAGCCGCCGCCGCATCTTCATCCCAGTTGTCGGCTGTTGCTCCTTCGAGAGAACCTGGGACGCCAAGAGGCCAAGCCGCTTGATGAACCGTTTTTCCAGTGAGGTTTCGATGGATGGTATCAACCATAAATGGGCTCACTGGTGCCATAAGGCGGCATACGGTCGTCAGAATTTCATGAAGCGTGTGCTGACATGCAACTTTGTCGGTTGTTTCTGCATCATCCCAAAGGCGACGACGGCTGCGACGGACATACCAATTGGAGACATCGTTGACAATGAAGTCTTCGAGGTCACGGCAAGCCTTGTGGAAATTCCAGCTTTTGAAATCAGCATGGTAGTTTTGAGCAGTTGTGGCAAGTCGAGATAAGATCCAGCGGTCAAGCGATGGACGAGAAGCGACTTCTGAAGTTGATTGTTCAGGGTCAAAACCGTCAAGGGCAGCGTAATCCGCATGAAATTTGTAAATGTTCCAAAGCGTCAAGAACATTTTTGCATAGGTCTCTCGGACGCCATTGGAATCGAACTTGAGAGGATTCCAAGGTGCACCGGCAGTGACCATATACCATCGCGTTGCATCTGCTCCTTCTCGATTAAAATGGTCCCAAGGGTCGACAATATTTCCTTTCGACTTCGACATTTTCTTTCCTTCAGCGTCAAGAATCAAGCCAAGGCTCAAACATCGTTTGTAAGCAGGTTTGTCAAAGACAGCAGTTGAAACGGCAAGCAATGTGTAGAACCATCCTCGCGTTTGGTCAACACCTTCACAGATGTAATCGACTGGGAATGAAGCATCGAAAATTTCACTTCCCTCAAACGGATGATGCCATTGAGCGAAAGGTGCGCAGCCAGAATCGAACCAGCAATCCATGACAAAGGGCTCTCTATGCATTGGCTTTCCACCATCCGAAAGGAGTGTGTAGTCATCAACAACAGGCCGGTGCAGGTCAACATCATCTGGACATACCGGATTTTTAATTCCAGCAGCAACTGCCTTGGCCACTTCTGCTTGGAGTTCAGCAATCGAGGCGATACATTTCATGTTGCCTTCATCGTCTCGCCATACTGGGAGAGGAGTACCCCAATATCGTTCACGAGAAATGGCCCAATCTTTGACGTTACGAAGCCATTCACCAAATCGACCTTCTCCGACCCAATCCGGCGCCCATTCTACTTCAGCATTGAATTCAAGTAGGCGTTCTTTGACTTCAGTCATTCGAACAAACCATGAATCCATAGCATAGTAGAGTAATGGATGATCGGTTCTCCAACAGTGTGGATAGTCGTGCAAATAGGCTTTTTCTCGGTAGAGTAGACCACTTTCTGGCCCTTTGCCATTACTACCGCCAGCGGCGGAAAGAAGTTCGATGATTGTTTGGTCGCATTCTTTGACATAGCGTTCATCGAGTTGTGGATGAACTCCGGTTAGGAATGCACCGTCCATACCAACGGTATGGTGAGCCGGAAGTCCAGCAGCCATTCCGAGGTTGTAATCGTCCTCACCATACATGACGGCAGTGTGAACAACACCTGTTCCATCAGTTGTTGTCACCCAATCCGCTTCAAGAACGGTCCAAGCAGTCGTTGAATCGCCACGAGGTACAGCATCGGGGAACAAAGGTTCGTAGGCGCGTCCTACCAAAGACGAACCAGGGAATTCTTCGAGAATCTCGACGTTGTGGCGCATGACTTCTTTCATCAAATCCTTTGCCAAAATGATTTCTTCTCCAACAGAAGCACCACCGGCTCCAATCCAGTTCTCGGCTTGCTCGGTAACCCGTGCTCGCACATAGGTCACTTCAGGTCCAACGGCTAATCCAACGTTACCAGGAAGTGTCCATGGTGTTGTGGTCCAGGCGAGAATACTTGCAGAATCATCGATTAACTTGAACTTCACATACACGGATGGTTCTTCGACTTCTTTGTATCCAAGAGCCACTTCATGGCTTGAGTAAGATGTTCCAGTTTGCGGGCAGTACGGTAGAACTTTGTAACCTCTATACAACAATCCCTTGTCGAACATTTGTTTGATTGCCCACCAACACGATTCAACATAATTGTTGTCAAGAGTGACATAGGGATTATCCAAATCGACCCAGTAAGCCATTCGCTCGGTCATTTCTCTCCAAGCGGATTCGTAGGTCCATACCGAATCTCGGCAGGCCTGATTGAAATTACCCATTCCAAAGGCTTCAATTGATTCATTTGATTTCAAATCCATTCGCTTTTGGACTTCGATTTCGACGGGTAGACCATGCGTATCCCAGCCACCCTTTCTTTCAACGCAGAATCCTTCCATAGTTTTCCACCGGCACACGAGATCTTTGTAGGCTCGAGCTACAACATGGTGAATACCAGGTTTGCCATTGGCTGTTGGTGGTCCTTCAAGGAAGATAAATGGCGCCCCATTCCGGTTGGCTTCAATCGATTGCTGGAATGCGTTTTCCTTTTTCCATGCTTCCAGCAAGGCAGTCTCGAGCGCGACTGCATCGAGTTCACCTGCAGACTTTGGACGTGCCATAGCCATCCGAGAAGAGTTTTTGTCTTGAACCTCACCCCTGTTTAATCTTGTAAAAATGAACATTTGAGATGTTTGAGATTTCAATGGAAGAACCTTTGCATATTCAAGAACTTGAAAGTGTGTTGGGGTATGTTTGAAGTCCTTTAACCGATAGGGGAGAGTATGACGGGTTCATCATCGCGCCGTGGGGCCTTTCTCCTCACCCTCCTGATGCTGTTTGGTGGCCCGTTACAAAGCATGTTAACCGACGGTACTTCACCGCCCTCAAATCCCGTCTTTTTGGAGGATGATGAATCGATTCTCTTCGCTGGAGTAGGAGACGATGCTATCCTCCAGTTGTCGGGTTCGGGTTCGTATTCTGATTCATTGACGATTGAAGTGCCGAGTAATGCTCCAGTGACTGACATCCACCTTTCAATGAAGCCATCCATCGATGCCACACACCAAGGCTTTGTTTGGAATGATGATTCTATTTGGAGTCACAGCAGTTCGACCAACAACGGAACCTTTGGGCAAAACAATGTGTTGACCGGTAACGGTGCAGGGACTCTTTGGGACTTCAATAGCAATTCTGTTGGCTGGACCTTTTCAAATTCGTATTCTGCCCGTGTGACATCACCAAATTGTGGATTCAATGGTAGTTCTGGCGGTTCCATTCGGACCTATGCAGGCTCAACCTATGCCACTTCACCGGTCAATGATTTTTCAGGAGTTTCAGCGATGCCTCTCCATGTTTGGGTTCGCCAAGGTTCCGGTTCGTGTGGTGAAGAACCTGATGGAAACGAAGATTTACAAATTCAATATCGAACCGCCAGCAATACTTGGACAACTCTTCATACGTTCTCTGGGAGCCCGTCAAGTACCAATACTGCGACTCAATACATGACCAATCTCCCTGCAGCAGCCCTTCACGCCACTACACAAATCCGTTTTCATCAAACTTCAGGTTCTGGAACCTGTTGCGATTATTGGTTTGTCGATGATGTGCACTTCGCCACACCTCCTTCTGCAGAATGGACCAGTCCAACCATCGGTTTTCCAGCAAATTCATTCCAAGATGTCGAACAAGGGCCATGGGCTCCTCTCCACATCGACGCTGAGATTCCATCTGGGGCAAACCTCAACTGGTCCATTCTTGATGGCTCAACAGGAAACCAAATTCCAGGAATGATGGGGAGTGATGCTGGTTGGATTCCACTGAATGCATTGGATTGGGAAACGGTTACTTCAATCCGTTTGAATCTGTATTTAGAACCGTCTTCAAACGGCCAAATGCCAAGCATCTATTCGGTCAGTGGAGATGGAACTTATGCTTTATCGTTTACCAATGACCCGATACTCGCCGGTTGGACTTCGAAGGGTGGAACAGCCTTTTCTCCAGCTACCACTTCACTGAATGGAATGGAAAACGATTCCTTTACTTCTCCTTGGTTTTCTGCTTCTGCAGCACTTGCTGAGATTCATGTCGACGCATCAATGACCCTTGCTCAAGCCCAAATCCGGACCTCTCTCGCTGAGAACTGGTCCGATATCGCCCTTCCATACTCGATGAGTTTACTTGGAAATGAAGGCTCGGTTGGCTCCTATCAAGTACAATTTATTGCGGCCTCAAATAATACCACCGATATATGGGAAGTCTTTGATTTTGAAACAGGTGCTTTCGGAGGAATACAACCCGTAGCGCCCGCGATTGATTTTGCCCAAGATGGGGTTTTTGAATGGGGCGGAAGCGATGCTCGCGTCGGTTCTTGGGGTTGGCAAGACCGTTTTGAAAACGGTCAAACTTCGATTGCTGCCAATCCCGGCATTAGCGGAAGTTCAACAGTGAAGGCTTGGATTCCTGCCACAGACCTCAGCAGTTTTTGTTTTAGTGCATTATCGGTCAATGGGAACTTGGCATCGATCACTCTCGTTTTTGGTGGCCAAAACATTGCCAATTGGACGATTGAGGATGGTTCAAGTTATTTCTCCCTCGACCAAACTCAACTCACTGAATTGAATGTAGCCATTGCCGGAGCATCTTCCTTGGCAAGTGCGCTTGGGTCCTATTTCACTGAAATTGAATTCGAAGTCTATGGTTCGGGTAATGTGACCTTAGCAGGTCTTGGTATTCCTTATGAGGCTTCGAACAGCGTAAACGCTCCTGTTGATTCCGCATTCGTATTGGAGATGAATGGAGCCCGTTATGGTTTGTCGGCCGCCGGTGGTGTTCACCAAATCCCGCTACCTCTAACTTCAGAAACTGCAGGTGGACTTCATGTCTCCATCGAAGGATTGAACACTTCATCCAGCGTTCAACTGGTCAACATGAACATGCATACAGATGCGATTATTTTGACACCAAGTCAACGATGGCAAACAATGGAAACGACCTTCAATGTCTTTTCATCTACGGCCGCCACTGCACGCCTTGATGTGGTTGGAGGAGAATATTCAGCAACATGGTTACTGCCCCTTAATGGTGGCTCTCCAATTGGTACTGGGGATTCAGCACTTGTTGAACTCCATCCTACCGCTGCGGTGACCAGTGTTGAAAGCGGAACTTCGGTAACCATGAACGTCACTTTTAGAATTGAACCCTCTTGGGAGGATTCCGATACCATTCAGGTCTCTTCTCGATTATTACTTTCCAATGGAGTTCTCTCGATTCCTGCTCTATATTCCTGGGGTGGAATGGGCTCTCAGGGCTTCGAAAATGATTTGGAAATTAAACAAGTCACGTTCACGAACTCATACGGTATTGAACTTGAACCAACGGACTACTATCTCAAAGCCGGTTCGACCATCAAAATCGGAATTCAAATTGGCTTTGAAGGTATGAATACTCCAGATGCATTTGCAGATGGTGATGCGATTGTTGAATTCTATCGTGGAGGCAACCTTGTTACGAATACGACCATACTCGATGGTAACATGTGGAACCTTACTGAGACTCTCCCGTTTACTTTCGGAGTGGCTGTTTGGCACTTTGAAGTAAAACCAATCAATGGTTCAGGCACGACGCCTGAGGCGGTGTTCACTCGTACGTTCCATATCGATTCGATTGCACCGCAAGTACTTGAAACAAACATAAATCTTTACGATCATCGAACCCCTTCGACGACTCAAACGATTCAAATCCAAATATCCGACCAGCCTATTTTGCCTCAAAATATTCATGCCATGGTATGGAGGGAATGGATAGATGATGACAATTTTAACCAATGGCCAGATGAAAATGAATACCATCAACTCGGCTTGTTTATTCCAAATAACCTCTCCTCGCTGATCGGTCAATACACCTTGATGATGGACGATACCGGTGGAAGTATTGGGCAGAAAGTTTCGGTCTATCTGGCAGGTTCTGATAATGCAGGTCATCCACTGGATAACGGTGGTACAAATATTTCTGGAGAACAGTTGTTCATGTATCAAATAGCGACAGATGGTGCGCCAACTGTTGCCGCCAATGCGTTTTCTTTTGATGGCGGCAAGAAGTCTTGGTTACATCCTGAAACACCCTATGTATTCGAAGTTGATATTTCAGAACCCAACGGTGGTTCTGACCTCTCGACCGTTGTCGTTGAATTGGCATCCAATCAAGGCAGCGATCCACTCCCGGTCCTATGGGATTTCACCACAGGAAATTGTACCACGACCAGTCCTCACATTTTGATTGAAGATTGTGAAATGCGTGGCGCAAACGGTCCTGCTGACCCCTATGAGCGTGACATGACGCTCAATGTTGAACTAAAATTAGCTTGGACAACTCCCGACTTGGGTGAAACTCGTAGAGAACCTGGAATTCGAGTGATTGATAGGGCAGGGCAAGAAGTCTTCCACACCTTCCCAGAACACCGTTGGCGATTTTCGGCAGCAATGGAGATACCAGAAGAAACTGTAACTTTGATTCTCTCACAGGGGACTTTACTGGGCGATGGTGCTCGTTTGGCACCAAACAGTCCTTTGGAAGTTGCCGGAAATGTAGTTTTTGCTGAAACAGGGCTCACCCCAGACTTCGATTGCCAAATCGAAGTTTTGTTTGCCGGCTCGACGACTTCAGCCAGTTCACTCGATGGAATATGGTCTGTTGCTTTACAAGCACCTTCTACAACCATGACCATTCCTCTCACTTGGAGTGTTGGTTGTCTGCAAGGACAAGGTGTTGATGCGACCGATCAAGAAACATCGGTTCGTTGGATTATTGTAGATGGAACCGGTCCAAAACCGGTTGAAGTTTCGAATCCTCGACCTGCCTCAGTCCTCGAAGCCGAATCACATGAAGTTCGTATTCTTCTTTCCGAAGCAGGTGGCTTAGATGTTGATTCACTTGAATTGGTTTGGTGGGTCGAAGAAAAAGCAACAGGTGACCGTTTGCGAAACGGAATCGAACCACTTTCATTGGTGGGCTCAGACATTTCGGGATTGCGTTTGGAAGTTGTTGGTTCAATTGATTTGAGTGAAATTACATCTGAAATGTTAGAAAGTCGACTTTCAGTTCACATTTTGGTCACCGGAAGAGATCTGGCTGACAATGAAGTTCTCGGTCTTGGCGGTACGCCTGCTGGAACACCCGTTGGCGTTTGGGACATGGTTTGGCTCAAACCTGAATTTTCGATGCAAGGCGCTTCAATCAGTTATTCTCGTTTATTGGTTGAAATTGGCCAAACATCAATTGTCACTGCCTATGTCGAAAACACGGGTACACTCAATGGTTCAGTTGAAGTGGTCTTTACCGAAGTTCTTGCCGATGGAACACATTCGATGCTCCGTCGCATGACGGTTGAAGTTCCAAAAGGCGGTGGCGTGCCCGTCTCTACTGATTGGAACCCATCACAATCTGGTTTGCAATGGGTCGAAGTTCAGTTAGAAAGCGGCTCGACTTCAATTGGTCCATCGATTGATGTCCGACTGGGGCGTGAAGAGTCCTTTTCTGAGAAGGTCTTTGGAGATGTCCACCCTGTACTGGGCACTTTTGCAGCCGTTCTTTTTCTCTCAATTGTCCTTACAGGTTTGGTTTGGGCAAGACGCATGACCTTGAACCGTGGTTCGAAATTGGAATACGATTGGGATGAGTACTCATCTGAATTGGAAGACGATGATGACGACTATGACGATGAAGAGGAAGCGCTTGGCGCAACATCTCAGATTGCAATCGCACAGGTTGCAGCGGTAGCATCTCAGGTCTCATCCGTTCAAGAAACGGATTGGGTTATGGGTTCAGATGGCTACTGGTGGTATCATGACAAAGTAACCAATGAATGGTGGTACAAAAATGCTGAAGGCGAAATCGTCCAGCACAAATGATGCATTGGAGTGATAGAATGGGTCGAATGATTGGTCTACTGCAAGTCGACCCCACCGTTGGTGATTTGACCGGGAATGCGCAACGTCTTGAGCACCTTGCGCACCTTGCATCAGAACACGGTGCCGATGTCGGCGTGACCACCGAATTAGCAATTTCGGGTTACCCCCCTCGTGACTTACTTCTGCAAGATGAATTCATTCGACTTGCACAACAAGCGGCAAGTTCCCTTAAGGTTCCAATTCCAGTTCTTGTAGGTTCACCAATCGAAGCTCAAGGGAGTCGTCAATTGCCGGGTAACGGTGTTGTTAGAGCCGGTTCGACCGACATCTTGTCGAATGATGGTACTTCTCATGTTGTCGCACGAAAACAACTTCTTCCGACCTACGATGTCTTTGATGAAGCACGCTATTTCCAACCCGATAATCGGTCGGGTATTGCTCGGACAATCGCTCATCTTAACCTGGGTGTTACCGTTTGCGAAGATGCTTGGCAAGCTGCGGATTTGACCCCCTCTACTTATTCGGCAGACCCGATTGAGCATCTGGCAGAATGGGGGCGCCAAGGCGTTCAGTTAGATGCGAGTGTGAATCTTTCAGCCTCTCCATACCATGCCGATCGATTGAGTTCAAGAATTCATGTATGTAGGACTGCGGCTCGTATTCTTGGCCATCCGTTTTTGCTGGCCAACCAAGTTGGCGGAAATGATGATTTGTTATTTGATGGAAACTCATTGGTAGCATGGCCTGATGGCCGTGTTGTCGTCGCTCCTGCTTGGCAAGAAGGCGTTCTTTTGGTTGATATTGACGATGCAAGTAATTGCGTTTGGGTAGCCTCTCAATCCACTGATGCACTGTGTATTGGCAGTGACAAAATCCGACACCTATCGGCTGAAGATAACGGCCATGAATACGATAAAGAATTACTCGAAGACCTCACTGATGCTGTGGTGGTCGGACTTTCGGATTATTGCCGAAAATCTGGAATCTCCTCGATTGTCTTAGGCCTCTCTGGAGGCATTGACTCTGCAGTTGCCGCATGTGTTGCTGTAGCTGCGGTTGGCTGCGAAAACGTCCTTGGACTCGCAATGCCAAGCAGGCATTCATCGCAACATTCGATTGATGATGCACGGCATACTGCGGAAGCACTTGGAATTTCTTTTGATACCATACCGATCGATTCGTTCCATGCCTCGGTCGAGGATTCAATTGCAGAGGTACTCACAAACGGTCATCCAGTTGCATCAGAGAATTTGCAGGCACGATTACGTGGTCTGCTTGTCATGGCCCATGCGAATGCACAGGGCCGCATGGCGATTGCAACAGGTAACAAATCTGAATTGGCTCAAGGGTATTGTACTTTGTATGGAGACATGGCTGGAGGATACGCGCCCCTTGGTGACCTCTACAAGATGCAAGTCTACGGAATTGCAGATATTTTCAACACCCGTGCTGAGCTTGACAACACAGTTCCGCCAGTAAATCAATCAACTCGAAGCAAACCACCTTCGGCAGAACTTGCTCCTGACCAAAAAGACGAAGATTCACTTCCACCATATCCTATCCTCGATGAAATTCTTCATTCACATATCGAAGACGGATTGGATGCACAAGCCATCGCCGACAAAGGCTTTGACCGAGCCATGGTGGTTGAAGTGCTCACTCGTTTAGAACGCAGTGAACACAAGCGATGGCAAATGTCACCATCGCCTCGAGTATCATCCCGGGCCTTTGGTCAAGGATGGCGTCGTCCGCTTGCATCACGCCATGATTGGCGTCATTGACGCTTGGAATGAATCAAAAAGGCCTTCTCAATCCGGATGACATGGAGGGAATGGTTACCAATGTTGCAGGTTATCGTTTTGTTGACCTTCCCGACCGTGATACTTTGCGCGAACCGTTTCGTGCCATTTGCAAGAAGGCTGGACTGAAAGGAACCATTTTACTTTCCTTTGAAGGGATTAACTTCTTTTTGGCCGGCACCCAATCTTCAATTGACCAGTATCTCGATTTTCTGGAACAAGATTCACGCTTTTCCCAAATCTATCTCAAATACTCCCATACTGAATTTCAACCTTTCAATCGGATGAATGTTCGACTCAAGAAGGAGATTATTTCGTTGGGTCTTGAACATGTCAAACCTGCACAACGAACCGGAGAAGTGATCACTCCAACCGAATTCAAACAGTGGTTGGATGAAGGTCGAGAAGTCGCCATCATCGATACACGTAACGATTATGAAATCCGATTAGGTACGTTTGAAAACGCTCTTGATTTGAATATCAAATCATTTCGTGCTTTCCCTAAAGCCATCGAATCGCTTCCTGATTCGATGAAAGATACCCCGGTCGTCATGTTTTGTACTGGCGGGATTCGATGTGAGAAAGCAAGTGTAGTCATGATGGATGCTGGCTTCTCAAATGTCAAACAACTCAAGGGTGGAATACTCGGTTATTTCGAAGAAGTTGGAGGTGAGCACTGGGATGGAGATTGCTTTGTGTTCGACCATCGCGTTGCTCTCAGTGCAGAACTTGAACAGACAGAGGTCGTGCAATGCTTTGCTTGCCGTCAGCCTGTGACCGTTGAAGAACAACAATCACCAGAGTACATCATCGAAGTATCGTGTCCCCATTGTATTCACTTGCGTTGATTACAACCAAATGAGCCAGTCACCTGTTCTCTCGCCATGACTCCATGCATGAATTTCATGACCACGTATTCCATCGTGAGATATGAATATTAGATGATGTTCTGTGAGCAGCAGTTCACCGTATGTGCCTGAAGCAGAATTGTTATTTGCTCCTGGCCAAGGATCGTAGGCTAAACTCGGCTGCCCATCATTTTGCAAATGCCACAGTGAAGAACCCGTCTCAATTCCATCGATTTGACCGGCTGCAAGGAAAAATAAATCTTCTCCATACGATGCAAAACCAAGGATATTGGAACTGGCTACTCCTGCTCGTAAATCAGTTTCCACTCGTGTGCCGTTCACCGTTCCATCGCTTGAACAAATTTCATGCGCAACGCCGGGTGCGACACAATCGAACCAAACGCGTTGTTGGTGGACAATACCGCCCGCCCAATCACCAGGTGCGAGGATGGATGTTGACAAGATGTAAGTGCTACCTGAAGAGAGATTATGGGCCCACACTTGAGGATCAACCCCTGAAGTAAGTGCATCAAACACAAGGAGGTTTCCAAGCTGATGGATACCGAGATACTCCGCCACATGAGTCGTAGTGTTACCAGTTCCTTGGTGCTGTAAAGTCGTGAGCCAATTCAAACTCCCCTCATCGGATAAGTGCACTAACTGTCTGCCGTTTTGTGCTTTTGCAACTACAACCAGTCCATCTTCGATGAACATTGGTGAGTCAGGTTGACTTGCACCCAAAGGGTTGAGGTCCCAAGTTTGATATTCAGCATCAAGGGTGAGTAGATGTGGTTCAACATCATTTTGGTCTTTAGCCGAGAACCACAAATGAGTTGAATTTGAATACAGCATTTCAGTAGCAAACGTCGTTATTCCAAAGGAATGAGTATCGAGGGTCTGTTGTTGAGATGCCGAAAAAGACGGGTGTGAAAATACCGAGGCGATGGTTACTCCATCGCTCCAAACCAAGGCATCGTTTGTCGTGCTTACCACGACACCTTGACCCCACTGGACCATTTTAGCCGAACTGCTGAGAGGTAAAGAATCTCCGTTATCAACGACACGTTTTGTACCACTCACCGTTGCATCACTGACCCATAATTGTCGTCCATTGACGCCATCATCTGCATCGAAGAAGACCCGTTCGCCTTGCGAAGTTTGAACCGAAACCATCCCAAGGTATTGGCCAGGTAATGCATCGCCGCTCGGATTGATATCAAGCAAGAGTTGCGTTGAAGATTCGAAACCTTGACTGACCCAAAGTTCACATCCATCTATTCCATTGACGCCCGCAGTTAAGAGGCGTTGTTGTTCGACCATCCATGCCATTGCATCGCAATTCGTAGTCAGGCCATCCCCCGAATTTGGGAAGAAATCCGAAATCGGACCATAGAGAAGAGGGACACTGCAAATTTGGATGCTACTTCGCACCTCATCATCGTGCAATTTCCCATCGAATGCCATACCTTCACCGAGGCCATCATCGACACCAAACCGAAGCACGAGTCCTGAAGGACAGACAGCAGGAGAGGGTTGGAGGTTTTCGACCAATGCCGGTGCTCCTTGACTTCCATTCTCACCTTGAGCGCCGTTGTCACCTAATTGTCCGTTGCTGCCATTCGTTCCGACCAAGCCGTCGCATACCGCCTCACTGGAAGCGATTTCATTTTGAGTGAGTTGGTCATTTTCATCAGCATCTATGCCACTGAGAATCAGGATACCTCCAGTTGGGCAGGTGCTGTTGCCCACTTCCAATTGTTCAATTTCCAATCGACTTGATGGCGGTTGAACGGTATTGCCAGGCGAACCTTGAGGGCCAGAAAGGCCTTCTTTACCGTGGCATACTTTGGTTGAAGAAGTGACTTCATTTTCATCCAGATGGCCATTTGAGTTGAGATCGTTGCCGATATAAATTTCAGCACCACCTTCTGTACAGATTGAATCAGCTACACGCCCCTCTGTTCGAACCAGCATTTCATAGGCATTTTCTCCAGTATTGCCTTTTTGCGCTGAAAAAGATTCGAGTTGAACATAGGAATAGGTCGAGAGCGTAAGAGCAAGTACCAAGAGGAACGTTTGGAGGAAAGTCAAAACGAATTTTCTCGTGGGTTTGACCATCGTTTTTGTGTTCGTTTTTTGCTGCTGCCGTGTGTGTATTCCTGGCACACTTTTCGGACCTTGGTTGAGCGCAGGTTCTCCTGCAATAGTAGCGTCGACATCCATTGTTGGGGGGGTTGACATGATTTGACTGAAACCCGTCAACGGTATCAAAACCTTCGGTTCAATTGAAATTTAGGTCTTTTTCATGTTTTTGAGTCTTGTTTTGAAGGGGGGTGAGTTCAAGGGCGTCCTTTGTCTGCACAGGAACATGGACCTTCCTGAACGTCTTGCGGCTCAATTAGCCGGCGAAGAAGGTCCGACGAGTCAAAAAGCGGCACGTTTGGTCGTTGATTTGGCAGTTACTGCTGAGGCAGAAGGCTTTGTCAAAGTCGACCATGCTCACGTTTCCGGCGTTTCAGTCATCACAGGTGGGCATGGCTTACGTCGTTTTTTGTCTGACCTTTCAAATTCAGGTGATGGCAAAGTAGTGATACCGACAACTTTGAATTCTGCAGGTTGCGATAAAGAGAAAATGAAAGAGATGGATATCGATTGGCCCGATTTCCTTGAACAACAATTTGAAATTGTTGAAGCCTATTCTGATTTAGGGATACAAGCTACCCTTTCTTGCACTCCTTATGACCGTGGAGTCGATGATGAAAGCGGAATTGCTTCATGGGCGGAATCCAATGCAGTGTGTTTTTCAAATACATGGACTTCATTGATTACAAATCGAGAATCCGGCCTCTCGGCCTTAGCGACAGCACTGACTGGTTTTGCACCTCGATGGGGGCTTCACCTTGAGGAAAACCGCCAACCAAACATCCATGTTCGAGTAGAATGTGAACTTCATACGCTTTCCGATTGGTCAGTGCTTGGAGATTGGATTGGAAAGCAAGTTCGACCTGATTGGAATGTTCCGTGGGGTCCAATGCCGTTCATTCAAGGACTTCCTTCACGGGCGAGTTTTGCTCGGAAAAAAGCACTTACTGCTGCGGCAGCCAATTATGGAACGCCAATGCTTTGGGCCGAGGGGCTTTCAGCAGACCCGCCCTTAGCGCGTAATGGAGACGGACAATGGATTGCTCCAACGGCTGGCTGGCAAGGCGAATTGGTGTTTACTGCTGCAGATTTGCAGACGCGCTATGACGATTTAGCGCCTACTGGACAAGTTGATTTGATCGTGATTGGTTGTCCACAAGCCAGCCTTGAAGAAATTAGAATCACTGCATCAGCGGTTCGTTCCTATGCGGAAATGGGTGACAAAATTCCAAATCAACGGTTATGGGTCTTCACAAGTGGAGAGAATTACAAATTAGCAGTGGCTGATGGCAGTGTAGAATTGCTTGAAAGTGCAGGTGCCGTTCTTTTACAAGATACCTGTCCCGAAGTTACACCTTACAACCGTGCGCATTACAATCATCTGTTAACAAATTCACTCAAGGCTGAACATTATCTCACCAGCGGATTGAATCGTCTTCCGACAAGCGTAATGCCGATTGCAGATTGCGTTGCCCATGCATTTGACCCAGAGTTATCGGCTGGCCCGCGTCCGCTTTTAGTTTCCAAAGCACAACCACAACATGCCAGTGCAAAAACCCCCCAAACCGGTGATGCAGTCTTGACCGGAGCCCCGTTACTGAGTCAAGAGAATTATTGCATAACTGGCCCAGCATTGGTGACCGATGTCCCCATTACCTATCTGGGCTATGTCCACAGAGATACTGGCGTCATCGAAGAAACTGGCCACCCACTTGACGGCAGGGCTATCGAAAATTCAATTCTCATCTATCCAAAGGGCTCTGGTTCGACCGTTGCTCCATTTGTTTTGATGGGATTATTGTACACCGGCAAGGGACCAATCGCTATTGTCAATCGCGATGTTTGTCCGCTCACATTACCTGCTTGCTCGTTGTTGGGATTGCCATATGGTCATGGTTTCGATCAAGACCCTTGTATGGCTATTAACGATGGAGATATCATTGAACTCAAATCTGAAAGTGGCATCGTTACACTCACCGTTCTTGAACGAGTACAATGAGGTGAAGTCATGGTTGGATTGAAAATTCTTGTCACAGGTGGTGCGGGATTCATTGGCTCATCACTCTGCGAACGTTTGGTCGGTGAAGGGCATTCAGTGTTGGCGTATGATTCGTTATTCCGAGGCAGTGAATCAAATCTTGCTTCTCTTCAAGAACACCCTGAGTTTCAATTCATGCAGGGTGATGTTCGTGACATCGACCGTTTGGACGATGCAATTGAGCAATTGGGTGGAGTAGAACTCATCTACCATCTTGCAGCAGTGAATGGAACAAAGTGGTTTCATGAGGCTGCCCATTCAGTCATCGATGTCAACATCAATGGGACGCTTCGAACATTGGAGTTAGCGATGGCTCACGATGCACGTTATGTGCTCGCATCGTCGCCTGAAGCCTTTGGCGAGGCTTTGCAACAACCGATTCAAAACGGTAATGAGATGACCTTTACCGACCCATCACTTCACCAACGCCATTCCTATGGCGCCAGTAAATATCTCGATGAAGTTGCGTGCCAACACGCCGCTCGTGATGGACTGGATGTCCGAATCATTCGACCTTTCAACGCCTATGGTCCTCGACTTCTTGGTGATGAATATGGCCAAGTGGTGGCGATGTTTTTCCAGGCAATCCTCTCAAACGAATCGATTCAATTACACAATGGAGGTCTGCAAACTCGCTCATTTACATGGATTGATGATGTGGTTGAGGGCTTTATCCGAGCAGGACTTCAAGAGAAGGGAGTTCAAGGAGAATCGCTTTCAGGGTGTGCTTTGAATATCGGCTCAACAGAAGAAATCACGATTCTTCAATTACAAAAAACTCTTTTTTCAATTGTTTCAAACGATGTAACGTGGACGAAGGAGTTGCCTGAAACAGAAGTCGTTGAAGGATACCATGGCGATGCACTTCGTCGATTACCCGATTGCAGTCAAGCGGAATCCTTGCTTGGGTGGGAATCGTCAACATCCTTGGAACAAGGTCTGCGCGCTATGTGGTCAGTTTTACGCTGAGTCTTGTTGTGAACCGTAGTGTTTGAGAACTTTCACGCCCCAAGAGTCGGGTGCAGGTGTGAGTCGGTCATGGCCATGTTGGCATAATACATCCAATCCATTTGGCGGTATTGTCGCTTCAGTGGTCCACACTCCTATGACTCGCAATACTGCGAGACGTGCCACTGCGTCAGGAAGTGCTCGGTCCTCGAGATATTCAACCTCAAGTGCAGCTACTGCTTCGTTGATGAGCAAAGGGTCAAGGTGATGAGGAGTAAATCCCGCAAGGTTCCATTCGCTTTCTCCTTCGGGGAGCGGGCTTGCCGTCTCATCGATTGCTTCAACTGTGGAATGAGTACTTGGCATCAAGTGAAGAATGGCTCTTTTGGTTGTGCGAAGATTGTGAAGCGTGTCCCTGTATCGGCCTTCACGATTGCAACTGAATGATGCTATGAGAAGCGGAGGGGCAGTTGAAACTGCCATGACTGAGGTATATGGGGCAAGATTTTTGTTTCCATGTTCATCTTGTGTTGATGCAATGACCAAAGGGCGTGGAGATAACAGACCAGACAACCAACCTGCACGCTGTCCATGCTCGAGTTCGTTGACATCGATTCGTTGAGCACCTTCCATGCCTTTGGTTGGAAGCGGTGTAAACCAGTGGTCCAAGGTGCCATTTTTTATTTCTTCAATCGCGTGGTCATTGAATTCAATATACGATTTCCAAGATGCCGTTTGGTCAAATTCGTCACGCTCATTTTTTCGAGCGATTGAATCTTCAGCATAGGCATTGCATCGCTTTAGATAATCGAGCACAACTTCTTTTCGGTCCATATATTCACCTTAGTCACTGCTTGCTGATTCTCTTTTGAGTTGGAGTTGCTTTTCATCGTATGTATTCCGCATCATCAAAAATACAGCAGGGTTTCCCACCCATACTTCATTGTCAGGAATATCCCGAGTGAGCGTTGAACCCGCACCGAGGACCGCATTACGGCCAACCGAACATCCAGCAATAACCGTTGCACCCCCGCCAATCACTGCACCATTTCCAATTTGGACCGGTTGCCATTGCATTGCGTTTTTCGAAGGGGGATATTTGTCATTGAGCAGTGTTGCGTTTGGACCAATAAATACTCGCTCACCTACTCCGCAGCCATCGGCGATGTATGCACCGCCTTGAATCCGACACTCATGGCCAAGAGTAACTTTACGACCAAGATGGACCAAGGCACCAATGGAACAATTGTCTCCAATTATTGAGTCCGTTCCAATATGACAAGGGGTCCAAGCAACACTTCCTCCTTCAAGTTCGATACGCTGACCACTTGATGGGAAATCCTCTTTCATTTGATCCCTCATTCACTTAAGCCGAGTTCTCGAAGAAGCATACCTACGTGTCCTTTGGCCTTGACATTATATCGGAGCCAAGAAAAAGCGCCATCCGGTCCTATGACGAAGGTAGAACGCGAACAACCCATGTATTCACGACCGTAATTTTTCTTAAGGCGCCATGTACCATAATCATCATGAAGTTCGCCCTCTTCATCCATTAGAAGAGGGAAGTTGAGTTCCTTCTTCCTGATGAACTTTTCATGAGAGCCTTCGGAACCTTTGGATACTCCGAGAACGATATACCCTTTAGCAATCAAGAGCGCCATATTATCCCGGAAATTACATGCTTGAGTGGTGCATCCAGGTGTTGAATCACGTGGATAAAAGTACAAAATAACACTTTTTCCAGCAGAGGTATATGCTGCTAAGTCATGTACAGTGCCGTTTGAATCTTCACACTTGAACAGTGGAGCGTTTTGGCCAACTTCATGCGTTATTGTCTCGCTCATGATGTCCGCACCTGTACAAAGGTCATGAAACATTGCATTTGCTCATATTTTACCAAAATAAGGAGATTTTTTAGCAATTATACAGCCGAATAGTCCCTGTATGCCATCTTTATGCATTCTGCATTCCATCTATCGCAAAATGGGTGATTCGAGGTTGAGCAACCGATTCTTTCAATAACCGGGGGGTGCTAAGTTGGGCCATGGTGGCTGCGCGTATGTCTCGACGATGTCGTCGCCACTCAAAGCAAATTTTGCGTGTTAGTACCAAGAATGAACTGCAAACTATTGCCAGCCTCATTCAAAGTGAATTGGATAAGCGTATTTTGTCCTATGATGAAGCATTAACTTTGGGCAACCTCATTCAAAACCGGGCCGATCAATTACCAGGTGACGCTATCGTATACGCTCTCTCAGACCGCGATGCATATCGGAGAACTTTAGAATTGTATTTGCGAGACTCACTTTTGACCCAGACCGAACAAATGCTACTTTGGGAAGAGCGCCGCCGACTTGGCATTTCAGATGTCGAACACGAACGCTTACTTGAACAACTTCTTCTTCAATGGCGCCGTCAAGGAAAGAAAGTCATCATTGACCGTTTCAAAACTCCCGGAGGTGGAACTTCTGCTTAAGATTCAATTAAACCAGTCAACTTTGGCAACACTTCTCGTGTTACTGTTTATCGTCCCATCTTTTTTGCCAATTGTTGGGGCTGATGACTCTGAAGAGCCGAGCACGAGTGGGCGTAGCGGACTCCTTGACTTTACGTTCCGTAATGCACTCCAACTGAGCAACTCAGGCTCTGCCACTATTTTGTCGAATTTGTACCTTGAACCCGGCGACCACACTGTGACAGCAAATGTATCTGCCACCGGTACTGGAAGTGATACGCTTCAACTGGTCCTCCAACATAAAGGCTCATCAATTCTTGATTTTGCTGATGTCCCTGGCTCTACAATCGACCTTGGAACGATAACGGGAAACCCTTCTGGGGCGCAACTCGATATTATCCCGACTTCTTTTACCTGGACAGCCTCATCTGGAGCAGGACAGGAATTAAGAGTCAAAATCATAGGAACAACAGAATCAGGAAATCAGTTGTTGAATAATTATCAACCACTCGGACTCCCCTTTTCTGTAGAACACAAACATTTGGGGGAATTACTCACCAATACCTTCCCAGCTATTGCACCAGAGAGTTCTCAGATGACATTGTCAAAATCGAACCATTTACTCAATATTACTGCTACCAATTCCGGTGTAAAAAGTATTACTGCACAACTGACAATTGTATTGACCAAAAATGCCACCACCCCTGCAGTTACTATTTATTCGAATACAGCTCTGCTTGAACCGGGCTCCTATCCTCCGTCATCTATGACGATTCAAGAGTCGGCCGTACTCAGTGCCGCCCTCGATGCTTCTTCCTTAACTGGCGTCTACAGTTTTGTTGCAACCGTCACCTTTACCGGAACTGCATGGTCCGAGACCATCACGGTCAGCGAAACGGATACTTGGATTAAATTCTCAGATTATAACGCTGATATACTTGAGCCGTCAACTTTAATCGTTGAACCTGGGGAATCCGCAGTCCTAACATTCATCCTTGAAAACACAGGCGAATTACCCGATCTCTTTTCAATTGTGGTAACTGAAAGTAGTTCACCCGGCTGGGTCGGAATTGTACCCGATTTCGGAGCAACGCTCAATAAAGGTCAGTTACGCCTCATTTCAATCCCTGTGGACGTCCCCTCTGATGCAGTACGTTCGATGACTGACACGATAACGGTGACGTTAACATCCGTTTCAACCCCCACTTACACGGTTGTTGGTATCGGCCGAGTTATGGTCGGTGATTTCTTTGACGGCACCGTTAAAATCACCCTAGGCACTGCTGACCCCGCACCAATCCTCCCCGGCGGAACGGCTAACTTTGTCGCGGTAATTGAAAATACAGGTAGCGTAGCAACTTCATTTTCACTCGCCACAGGACTTTCAGTGAATGCATTGAATTGGACAGTCACTGTCAATACGCCGACAACACCAGTCATTGCGTCTGGAGCCACCCACCAAGTTTCTCTTACGATTACAGCACCACCGATACAAAACCCGATTGTCACCAGTGAACACAATTTGGCAAATGACAAACTCGAAGTTTGGATACAATCGCAACCAAGTGGTGGCGGTATACCTGTGACCGATAGTGCCGAAATCGAAGTAATGCCCGCCATTGTCATCGACCCAGGCCTCAGCACCGAACCCTATGAGATCACGAATGAAGAAATCGCGGCGATGATGTCGGGGACTGTATTTTCACAGCATCCTGATCTGAATCTCCGTGTCGTTCACAACCTTCCCGCGAATCTTATTGTCGAGACGCTCGATGCTGTAATTACCGTTGAAAAGAGTTTCACTGCCCGCAATGATGGCGGTTTCAGTGAAGTAGGTCGATGGGATTTAACAGTTTCAAATCCGATTCTCACCGACTTAAACCCGGGTGATAGCCTCACTACTACGCTCAACATCGCCGGCCCTCAGGCTAACCAATACCCTCTGGCAGGAACTTTTTCGGCTGCAGTAACTATTACGCCAGCAATCAGTGCTGCTCTTGAGGCAAGCGGAGTAACCGCACTTCCATTCACTCAAATCTATGATGTAATCGTCCCATCAATCGTCAAAGGCGAATTCCTTGACATCGGGCCGTATGACATTAATGTCGGCAAAGATAACGCCATCCCTATGCGCTTTGCAAACTCGGGTAACGATGCCGCTTCTTACCGCCTCCGAGTTGTTAACGACCTTCCAGAAAACTGGACTGCTAACTTTAGTGATACTGATTCTTTAATCACGGGCCTAACTTCCGACCTTGCTGATGGAACGATTGATGCAAATATCCCTGGTGGCAATATAACCCACATGAAAATTGTGACATTCAATGTCAAAACCGACCCACTTGCGCCTGCTGGAATGCACCAACCGATTAGAATTCGGATTGAAGACCCTGTTTCTGGACAACTCCTTGAAGATGAATTTGTGTTCGACGTGATCGTTGGTCAGGTCTTCAATGCTACACTCTCTCCCACCAATCAAACGCAACACATGGATGTTTTAGAGGATACTTTCACCTCCATATATATTCGGAATACTGGCAATGCCCCTACCGACTATACGATTTCCTTAGATACATCTTTGGCTGGAGCCGTTGACTTTGAAATCGAATCACCCTCCAATTCGCAAATATTTATCGCAGCAGGATTTGAAGAAGCAATCCGAGTTAAAATGACTGCAAATTCGGATGCAAATGCCGATGGAGTTTACATGGCTACAGTCCTCGTTTCTGCAAATGATGGTCAAATCTCACTCTCAGCGAATATCGTTGCGAATATCTCTGAACTGCATAGTTTCAGCATCACGGCACCGAATCAAATGTCAGTGACGCCGGGGATGCAAGAAAAAGTTGAATTCGAAATCGTCAACAACGGTAATTCTGAAGAAACAGTGACCGTTAATTTCACAGTTCAAGGAAATTTGACCCTGTCCGTTTATTCAATGACGGAAACGCTTCCAATCGGTGGATCTGTTTCGGATCAAGTCATCATCTTCATCCCAAGCCTAGGCGGGACTGATTCATTGGTGCAAGGCGACAGTTACAATCTCACTATCACCGTATATAATGTGACTTCAAATATTGCATACCCTGGCTCTAAGAGCGTTCAATTACTTGTCCAGCCTCTGTTTATAGTCGAATCATCCGATTGGCCTTCGGTAATGGAATTCCGGCCACAGGCCCCCCGTACTTGGGAAGTGACGCTCACCAACACCGGAAACCAAGATGTCACGGTTAATGTGTATTATATGATTACTCGACCTGGATTGACCAACACTTCGTCGACAGATTGGGCAATGGTAACTGAAAACGCGTTGCTTGTTCTACCACGTAATACTCCAGTCGTTCATTCATTCACAGTTCGTGGAACTGTTGCTAACCCACTCTTGTCGTTATCAGCTGACCTCACTTTGCACCTCAAACCAGAAATTACTGCTGATGAGGATGGAGTAAACACTACTGTAGATGGAAAGGGTGAATTTAGTACTCAATTGATTATGTCACGATTCTATTCTACCGGGGAGATTGGTCTCCAGCCTGCACTTGATGACGGCCCAGTTTACCACTCGATTCCTTACAGCAATATACCGGTTAGTAACGGTTCTGACGTCGCCTATCAGGTTGAACTGTGCAACGCGGTGCGCCTCAAGGACATCTCTTCCTTAGGGCAAAACCCACTCAACTATTCTTGGGGTTTCACCCTTGTCGAAACGAGAGGGGATGGAACAACAATTGACCATCCTTTGAATTTGGAACAGGAATGTGGTAGCACTTCAGTTGGCCCAACTTCAAGATACAATCTTCCATTACAATCTCCTTGGAACCCTGGGACATTCAGCCTTAAGGTCGATATACCGAATCGTGGAAGTATTCTCCCTGGTGATGGTTGGGACTTGACATTCCGACTCTACCATCCAGATGAACACTCGGGTTACACTCAGTATACTGAAGACACATTCACACTCGTCTTAGCAGTGTTCGCCGATCCAATGGTCATGAGCATTGAATTAGTCGACGACTTAGAAGAAGGTAGTCAGAATACAGTTACCGTGATTATTCAAAATGTTGGTTCTGCAAAAGCCCTCGATGTGAGTGTTTTTCTGGAATGTGCCGGATTGACAGTATCGACCGCAGTGGGGGATACTCCTTCTCTCATTCCTAGTTCAGTGGCCGGCGGAATAAATAAAACGATGATTAAAGAGTTCGGCCCAGGTGATACAAAGACGTTACAATGGGGAGTCACAGCAGATTCGATCGATTGGTGGATGCAGAAAACGGATGTCACTTGTACCGCTACTGTCACTTCGTTCAATAATGAAACCAATGTTGAAGGAAATGATGAAAAAGTGTTCATAGGTGAAGTATCCTCTTGGTCTCCTGGAGTTCAAAACAGTTTCATTGCTTGTATTGCATGTTTACTGGTTTCGCTAATACTATTCCGCCTCACTGCGCAAAATGATAATTTCCGCTTACTAGGAATTTACTCTGGAGTTCTTGGTCTTGGCTTTTCTTTCCACCTCTTTGGCGAAATATGGTGGGGATTTGTCGTCCTTGCCCTTTCAGTACTTTGGATTTGGAGAGTAAGTTGGGGGAGTACCGAAGAATTCAGATTACTCCATGAAGATTACCAACGCGCGCGAAAAGGTGTATCTACCTTGTATGCCGACCACTTCGATGAATTAGCGAAAACTCGCCGACAACTTGTCGTGATTTTGTCTGTGCCAGTTCTTGGTATGCTTGCAATCGTTCTTGGAATACCACCTACGCTCACAATTAACAGTGTCAATATGATTAGTCTCGTGTCCTATGTTGCAGTCGTTATTATTGGAGTTTGGATTCTCATCAATCGAGCAGATTCCATGTATGGTTCACTGTATGGGCGCCTCACTGATATTGAAGTGAAGTCTATACGTCTTGAGAGAGATTTGGGAGATCCTGCTCGTCTCTTTAACGAACTCGCAGCAGATGGATTAAATCTCGCCGAAATTTTCGGTGATGTTGAACCTTCGAGACCCCCTCATCCCGATGCAATTTTTCCAAACGACGAGGTGAATGACGATGCCTGATATGAATTCGGTCGAATCATTGTCTTCTGAGGAGAAAAAACTCGATGAGTTGCCTCAGTTTGAGGGCGAGATGAAATCACAAACACCCGCTCCTCCGCCTCCACCGGGCATTGGTGATGAATCATCAGACGATTCAAACGCCGATGCGGAAGCAATACCAGAGATGTCTGAACAGGCCATGGCAATATCTCAAGAACTCGAAAACATGGTGTTGGGTGTTGCCCATGATGACACCAATTCATTAGCCGGTACAGATCTCGAAATCGGTGAAGCAAGAAGATTCTTACATACACATAAACTTCGACGTGCGTCAGCAAGTGTAAAGAATGCGGAATCATCACTGGTTGAACTTGAAGAAGATGTCTTGTACCTTCGGCGTAACATCGCTATGCTACATCGATTGCTGAACGAGAAAAAAGTGAGTGAACGAGATATCGAAACTATTCTTCTTCGTCTTCGTAGTGCAACGGGTGCTGCTGAAATCGGTGACGTGGGTGGAGCGGCAGGAGAAGTAGAATTCCTCGTTGATGATTTGATTGGCGGAAACACTTCGACCCTCAATCCGTTCTTATTCCGTCATTTTTGGATGGGATTAGAAACGCGATGGCCTGCTGGCGGCGATGAAGGCGTTCTTGTTATTCGTATCATCAACGATGGACCAGTTGCTATGCCGCCGATGCGCCTTTCACCACCGGTTCCAGAAGGCTGGACTTCTACCCCGTCTTCAGTTGACCTTCCAACCATCGCCCCAGGTGGAAACCTCCCTGTCCGATTCAATGTCGCTTCGAACCGCCGTCAATCTTCTGACGAGGTTCCTCTCTCTCGCAAACTTGCAATCACCACCGGTTATGAAATACGAACGGGTGAAGTCTTCGTGACAATCCGAGCACAAAACCGTTCAATGGAACCTCTCTCTGATGTTCTTCTTACGCCATGGTTCCCACCTGGCTATACTTCCGACACTGTTCCCTTTGTAGCACGTCTTGCTCCCGACGAAGTGGCGATCATTCGAATGCCACTTCGAATTAACATGAGTTCAGGGGGTATGTCCTGAACTCAATCTTGTTCCACCCTATTTTGGGGGATTTTAAATGGTGAAAATATGAAAGAAAATACGAACGAAAAAAGCGATACTATCGCTGCGATTGGTATTGGTGCAATGATTGTTTTCATTGCTCTGATTTTGGTAGCCGCGGTTGCAGCAGCAGTTATTATTCAAACTGCAGAAAAGTTGCAACAAAATGCTCAAACGACTGGAGCTGATGCTTCTGACATGCTTTCAACGAAAGTAATTATAATTAGCGTCATTATTCCAGCTACGAACGAACTTTACATCACTTTCGAACTAGCACCTGGTTCGGATGATATCCCTCCTGCGAATGTTGACTGGTCTATTATTTGTGCAAATGGCGCTGATTACGGCGATTTCACTCTGGCTTCAATTGTAGGAACTGCTGCACTGGTGACGGCTACTGGCAACGGACAATTGGTTATCGGCACAACATACGACTTACCAATTAGAAATGCTGCCGGTGGAATAGTAAATTGCCTTCCAACAGCAAATCAAGCTCATACGCTTTTGATACAATCCTTATCTGGCGGCTTTACAGAAGAAACTTTGGATTATAGCTCGGATGTCAGCCCAGGGGAGATGGTATATTGAAGACTGAATCTCAAGACATTCAAGATGACAAGTTGGCAGCGATTGGTATCGGTGCCATGATTGTATTTATTGCACTCATTTTGGTCGCAGCAGTGGCAGCAGCAGTTATTATTCAGACAGCAGAAAGGCTCCAACAGAATGCACAAACTACCGGTGAAGATACCTCCAAGAATTTGGCAGGGAAAATCTTGGTCCGCGCTGGTTTTGTTTCTACCGGTGGTCCAACTGGTGCACCAGGTACTTTCACAGCAGGTGAAGCATACACATTGTTTGTTCGCCTTGCACCCGGTAGTACACCGGTAACGATTAGCCAGATATCATATCAATTTATGTGTGATCTAGGTGTGGTCGAAGGTACTTTTAGCCTTGCTGCTCATGGTGTTATTGCACCGATGAAAACTGGAATACTTCTCCCTCCTACGGCTCAATTACAACCTGGGCAACCCTATGTTCTTTGGATGGATGCTCAGTTAGTAGGCTTAGTTGATTGTTCTCCTGACAACACAGGTGTAGGTGGTGTCCCGGACACAACGATTCAGCTCTATCTTCACGTCGGAACAGGTGGAACCACCTACGAAGTTCTCACAATTGGTTCAACGACTGCTGGCGCAGAGGTGATTTGAACTTCTTGGCTTCGGCTAAGAATGTAAGGAGGAATATGTATGGCATGGCCTTTTAGTAAAAACACCGCTCAAAACCAAGATGCAGATGCAGCTCTTACCGAAGAGCGCCTCAAGATAATGGCAAATATTGCTATCGAACAGGTGCCGCTTCCGGAGGAAGGAGAACTCAACGCTGAAGATGCGTGGACCATTAGCCCCGGGGCTACCATGGCACGCCTCAACAGTATCGGCAGTGTACCTACTGTCGCTGCAAGTCTTGCTCCTGCTGCGTCCCCAACCCAAGTAAGCACAACTGTTGATACTTCTGGACTTGAACGTCTTATCAGTACGCGTCTTGACATGGTTGAAGATGTCTTACGCATGGTAGAGCTTCGATTGACTGATGATACATCTGCTGCTCAAGGCGATGGGTCTCATTCAGAAGGCGATGATTCCAGTCATGGCGGCGATACCATCGTAACCGCATCTGGTGAAGTCATCAGCGTATCAGGTACCGAGCGATTAATGGGCACCGATAATGCTCCACTCGTTGAACTGTATGAAGCACAGGCTTTGGCAGCAAATCCCTTTTTACACGCACCTTCATTTGGTGCAACAACCGATTCCAATAATGTAGGCGCACCTACGATTTCTGCGCTCTTACTCGACAATATGTCGGGTATGGCTGCAGTAAGTTTTGCTCAAAAAGCGATAGCTTCGGGAATGCTTTCGGATGATGAAGGCCGAAAGGTACTTGCGATTGTCCAACTTGCAGAACCAGGTCAATCAGAAGCAGCTCTCGACGATCATTTGACGCACAAGGAGTTGCTCACGTTTTCATCGCTTGTAAGTTCATGGCGAAACGTGAAATCACTTCGAGGTGAAGTCTGACATGGGTGCTTCGGTCGGGGTTGGAGGTCTCATTATTGGGATCTCTATGTTAGTGGTCTTTTCAATGGCCGTAACGTCATTGAACAGTCAAACGACAACCTCGCTGGAAGCCATTGAATCCGCTCATACCCCCGAACCAATTCTTACCATTGACAATGCCATATTCAGAGATGTGATTCATTCGATTGCCATTGATTTCGGTGGCACGAGTGGCTATACCGATGGAACTTTAATCTCTGCCGATTGCCCTGACTTTGAAGCCTCATTTTCTGTCTTGACAGGGTCTATCACCTCGATTGACTCAATCGGGAACCGTGGTATTTGTACTTCACTTAACCCAACTATTACAGTCGTCGGCCAAGGTGGTAGCAGCGGAGATGCAGGATTTACTGCAGATGTGGATCCTTACCTCTACGTTAATGTCACAAACAGTGGCACTGAAACACTTTCTACCACTGAGTCATGGATCTTCTTTGATGGTTCATCTCCAACCACAATTCAATCGAATGCTCCTCAATTCAATCCTCCAATCAGGATTGATAATTGGTTTTCTGGGCAAACTATTGCATTGATTTGTGATGATTGTGATAGCACGTACGAACGTTTGAGTGTGACAGTTGGTGAAACCAGTGTCTCTCGAACCATAGACTAACTGAGGTGATTGAATGGCAGACGGTGGTGCATCAACAATCATTATGCTGGTTACAGCATTACTGATATCGAGTGCTGCAAGTGCAGTTCTTGTTCAAGAATGGTCTTCCACGACTCGTGCGATTCAACATCAACAAAAGGGGTTGGAACTTTCTGCAGAGATTGGTATTGATTTTGCAGGTGACCCAATGATGGTGTCGCTTTCAACTGTATTGGTACAAGAGATTACATTTTATATTCAAAATACCGGTTCTCATTCAATGGACGCTTCTTCTCTTGCAGTTTTGGTGGACGGAGTGAGCATCCCTACTACTTCGATTACATCCTCATTTTTCCCCACTACTTCGACACAATGGGACCCCAATGTTTTGCTTGAAGTGACGTTGAAGGATACCTTACTCAATGGATTTATCGATGATGACGAAATCTCAATCTATGCGACTGCGAGGTCCGTTGTCGTATCGGGTATCTCGATGAGTGTAAGTTTAAACGAGGAGGTGCAACTTCATGAATCCTAGTGAAAACGATCCGTTCAAGACTGCACATAAACCCGTTGAAGACGGATTTCCCTACGACCTAGAAACTGATTCACTTGCTGATTCGATGGGTCTTCGTCTTCCAAATCGTTCTCTCTATGTCCTCCAAGGTGCTGTCGGTGGTGGGAAATCTTTGATTTCACAACGACTTGTATACGGTATGGTCGAAAACGGAGTCAAAGTATTGGTTATTACAACCGAATTAACCACTCGTGGTTGGATTGAACAAATGGAATCAATTGGATATGGAATTACTGACGCTATCCGTGAAGGAAAACTTTTAGTTTTCAGTCGATTTGGTTCCGTTGCTGAATCAAAACCAGATATCGACCTTGAACAACTCTTGGATTCTGAAGCAATCGAACTTGCCGATGTAGTGGTTATCGATTCAGCAAGTTCACTGATGCCTTCTCATCTTGATGACGCCAGTCGATTCAAGTTAATGCAACGCCTTCGTCAAATCGCTTCGAAAGGTCGTTCACTCATGCTTTGTGTGGACCCGGAAGAAATGGATGAGAAATTAATGCATAACCTACGCAGTTCTGCGGAAGTTGTATTGGACCTTATGACCGCCATGATTGGAGGAGAAATCAAACGTAACATCGTAATTACTCGATACTTACGTGCTGCTGGGCCGATTCAAACTTCAATTGGATGGCGTGTTGAACCAAGTATGGGCTTCATTGTAGATATTACAGCTGTGAGTTGAAGGAGGTATTGTATATGGCTGAAGATGAATCTGGATTTGCGAAAGGCGACCTCACAAGCGTCATGAATGCGCATCCTCACGTTGCGAAATGGGTTGAAGATTTCGAAGCAAGGTATGGTACTCGTCCGGTCTATTACGGTCCTCTTGACCGAGATGCCAAAAAGCAGCGACCACTCAATCTCATCTATCTCGCCAAAGAACCAATTTTCATCCATATTTACGAACCTCCAGCAGATGAAGAAGGTGGTGGACAGGTTCTTTGGTTCGGATTGGAACCGCAGTTAACGGAAGAAGAAGAAAATATCCGCCGTGAATTGGTTGAAATTCTTCTCCAAGAAGCACCCAGCGCTCCAACCTTCACAACGGACGATGAATTTGAGTCAATTCTTGGTCAAATGATTGAGAGGTACACAGTGCTTGAAGAAGACCTCACAACTTCAGTTCGACGTCAAGGGAGAATGTGGGAAATGATGGGATTGGATGACAAGCGAATGGTCGTAACCCCCAAACAACGTGAACTTTTGCAATATACCATTATTCGTGACTTGATTCGAAATGGACCACTGGAACCTCTACTCTCTGATGAGATGTTGGAAGATATACATTCGATTGGTTTGAAAAATATACATATGGACCACAAGGTGTTTGGAATGGTAACATCAAACATTCGATTCCGAGATCGAGAAGTTCTCGCTCGATTCTTGCGTGCGATGTCTGAGCGTATTGGCCGCCCGGTCTCCGATAATAGACCAATTATCGACGGTGCTTTACTCGACGGTTCCCGTATCAATATTATTTTCTCTGACGATGTTTCAATGCTTGGCCCATCGTTTACCATCCGTAAATTCGCTGAAGAAACGATTTCTATTACCCAATTGATTGCTTGGGGTACAATTTCAGCTCAAGTAGCCGCTTACATTTGGATCTGCCTTGAATACGGCATGTCTGTTCTTGTTTCGGGAGAAACTGCGTCTGGAAAGACAACTACGCTCAATGCTATTTTGCCGTTTATCGACCACAATGTCAAAATCTATTCTGCTGAAGACACCCCCGAAGTCAAAGTACGACACAAGATTTGGCAACGACTCGTCACTCGTAGTTCAAAGAATGAAGATTCGAGTGTCGAAATGTTCGACCTTCTCAAAGCGGCTCTTCGTAGCCGTCCACGTTACATTATCATTGGTGAAATTCGTGGTGTTGAAGGGGCGACAGCCTTCCAAGCAATGCAGACCGGTCACCCTGTAATCGCGACATTCCACGCATCCTCTATCGTTAAGATGATTCAACGATTCACAGGCGACCCAATCAATGTTCCAATTCGTTTCTTCGATAACTTGAATTTCGCTATTTTCCAAGAAGTTGTCGAAGCACCTGGCGGTGGAATCGCTCGTCGTGTCACAGGTATCGATGAAGTCATCGGGTACAATAAACACAGCGATGGTGTCCTCACTCGTGGAATGTTCGAATGGGACCCTGTAAAGGATAAGCACTATTTCCGAGGAATGTTTCAAAGCCATTTGTTGGAAAACAAAATTGCTGCAATGGCAGGATTTTCCAATAAACGTGATATTTACGATGAAATGCTCAAGCGTGCAGACGCTCTTCAACGCATGGTTGACAGAAACCTGACGCATTATGATGATGTCTTTGATTTACTTGGAATTTACTACAACAGTGGTTGGGAATATTTCGACAAGGCAGTTGATACTTGGAACGGCATAAACGATGACTGAGGGATGATGTATGCAGCGACTGTCATACTGGCAAATCGCGCTACGTCGGATAGAAATACCGATTATTCAATTCCTTGTGTTTATGGTTGGAGGTGCAGCACTCGGAGGTTTAATCTTTGCATTCATCTTCATTTCAGTAACTGGAGGCATGGGTGATGAAGGCCTCTTTTCTGGAACTGCAGGCGTTTTCTTCATCCTACTTTTGCCAATTCTCACGGGTGGTTCTGCGATGGCATTTCCGCTTCTGGAAGTTCGTCGTTCTGCGAATCTCATCGAAAAAGAGATGCACATGTTCATCACGCGAATGGGTATTCTCTCCCTCGGAGAAGTTGCTGCTCAATCGATTTTCGATATTCTTAAACAAATGAGTGATTACGGAGAATTGGCAAATGAAGTAAAAAGCATTGAAACTTTAGTGGATAAATGGCATACCTCTTTACCCGAAGCATCTCGAATAGTGGCTCAGCAAAGCCCGAGTCCTCTGTGGGCTGATTTCCTTGACCGAATGGCGTTTTCAATCGAAGCAGGACAAGCAATCGATGATTTCATGCGTTCAGAACAAGAAACGATTGCAGAACAATACTCTACGTTATACGATACACGTCTTGAATCGGTAGATGCAATGAAAGAAATCTATGTCTCATTGGTTACTGCAGGATTGTTTGGTTTGGTGATTGCAGGTATTCATTTGGTGCTGTTTGAAGTTGGTTCTGCCAGTGATACACCAATCATGGTGGCAAGTCGAATGCGTTTCTTATTGTTAGCAGGACTCCTGTTTACGGTAATTCAAATCGGAGGGGTATTGGCATTCCGTGCTACGATTCCTGAAGATCCAACGTTTGCCCGAGATAATCTTGATACGCCATTCCGAATCAACTTCGTCCGTTCTTTGGTCGGTGCCAGCATCCTAACGGCAATTCTTTCGCTCGTGACTATTTTCACCATTCTCTCTGCTTGGGAAGCAGTTACTTCTCAATGGGATCGTTATGGTCTACTTTTCATTGCAGCCCCACTTTCACCAATGCTCGTACCAGCGCTCATGGTCGCTCGCGAAGAACGTAAAATTTTCCGCCGTGACGAAACATATCCTGATTTCATTCGAGCCCTTGGTGGAACAGCACAGGCCCGTTCAGCAGAACCGTCAGCTACAATCAAGGCGCTACGTGGAATTGATTTTGGAATGCTTGACAATTCCATCGACCGTTTGGAACGCCGTCTTTCTACTCGTATTGACTCTGACCGCGCATGGGACTACTTCAACGCAGATACAAATTCGGCCGTCATCTCACGTTATACCCGGATCTACATTGAAGGTTCTCATTCATCTGGACAGCCTGCTCGTACTGCTGAACTGGTTTCACGTTCGGTGGGTAGCCTCCTGTCATTACGCCATCGCAGGTCACTCTCGGCAAGCACCATGCGAGGTGTTGCACTCGGTTTGCTCATCGCATGTGTAACCAGCCTGAACGTCACCATATCAATCGTCATGAAACTTGGTGAATCTATTGCAGGTGTCGCCTCAAGTTTTACCGATACTGATGTCAGTGTTCTCTCCGAGTTTGGTGCAGGACTTGCTCTTCCAATCATGGATGATGCGTCTGGTGTCGAAGAAAATATTCGACTGTTCAAAATCATAGTATCGATATTGATTCTCTTCCAAGTCTGGGCAGTTTCAGTCATATCTAACCGATTAAGAGGTGGAGGAAAAACGAC
>Ga0308019_10000172_pt1 | contig 40084 bp, 31 predicted proteins | sample Neamet284_FD_203135 | JGI IMG/M metagenome (GOLD analysis project Ga0308019, IMG submission 203135) | Marine microbial communities from water near the shore, Antarctic Ocean - #284 | ecosystem: Environmental > Aquatic > Marine > Unclassified | place: Southern Ocean | collected 2014-10-01
TTTTGAAGAAAACAAACATCAAGTTATTGTTTTAGGGGGGTTTATTTCTGCTAATATTGATGAAGAAACGACGACATTAGGTAGAGGTGGGTCAGATTTTTCTGCCTCCATCTATGCTGCTGCTTTAAATGCTAATGAATTACAAATATGGACAGACGTTAGCGGTCTATTTACAGCAAATCCTAGTGTTGTAAAACAAGCGTATCCAATCTCTGAAATATCTTATGAAGAAGCCATGGAATTGTCGCATTTCGGCGCAAAAGTTTTGTACCCACCAACAATTCAACCTGCTTTAAGAAAAGGAATTCCTATCAGAATTAAAAACACATTTGAGCCAGAAAGCGTTGGAACATTAATTTGTAGCAATCCTAAAAATAGTGATGAAGTTAAAGGAATCTCACATATAGAAGATATTAGCTTAATTACGCTAGAAGGCGGAGGAATGATTGGTATTCCGGGTTTTTCTAAACGTTTGTTTGAAACACTTTCGCAACAAAAAATTAATGTGGTTTTTATAACACAAGCTTCATCAGAACATTCAATTTGTGTAGGTGTTTATCAAAATGATGCTAAAAAAGCGAAAGAACTTTTAAATGAAACTTTTAGCATAGAAATAGAAAGAAAAAAAATAAAACCAATTCTTATAGAAAATGATTTGGCAATTATTGCTGTTGTTGGTGAGAGCATGAAAAACCACCAAGGTTTAAGCGGACAAATGTTTAGCGCTTTAGGAAGGAATAATGTGAATATTAGAGCAATTGCGCAAGGTTCATCAGAAAAAAACATCTCTGCAGTCATCAATAAGCACAATGCGAAAAAAGCTTTAAATATTTTGCATGAGCAGTTTTTTGAAGAAAGAACAAAACAGCTAAACTTGTTTATAACTGGTGTAGGAAATGTTGGTGAACGCTTTTTAGCACAATTACATCAACAAAAGAAATTCTTAAAAGAAAACTTAAAATTAAACATTAGAGTTATCGGAATTGCTAATTCTAGAAAAATGTTTTTTGATAATAGTGGTATCAACCTAAAAAACTGGAAAGAAAGTTTAGAAAATGGAGCGCCAACAACGATAGATAGCTTTCATCAAAAAGTAAAAGAATCGAATCATAGAAACAGTGTTTTTATCGATAATACTGCAAATCAGCAGGTTTCTGAAGTGTATGAAAAATATCTACGAGAAAGTATTTCTGTTGTAACTTGTAACAAAATTGCGTGTGCCTCTAGCTTTGATAATTATAAAAAATTAAAAGAAGTTTCTAGAAAATACAATGCTTCCTTTTTGTTTGAAACAAATGTTGGTGCAGGTTTACCAATTATAGATACGCTTAAAAATTTAATCAATTCTGGAGATCGAGTTCATAAAATTCAGGCTGTTTTATCAGGAAGCTTAAACTTTGTTTTTAATAATTTTGATGAAAATTCAACTTTTCATGATGTGGTTGCAGCAGCTCAAAAAGAAGGCTACACAGAACCAGATCCTAAAATTGATTTAAGCGGAGTTGACGTTGCCAGAAAGATTTTAATTTTGGCGAGAGAAAGTGGTTATCAATTAGAGTTAGAAGAAATTTCTAACAATTCTTTTTTACCTGAAGACAGTTTAAAAACCACAAATAATGATCATTTTTATGCTTCACTAACAAAAAATGAAGCGCATTTTCAAAACATCTATAAAGAAGCAAAACTTAAAGATTGTCGTTTAAAATATGTGGCAGAATTTGTTGATGGGAAAGCGAATGTTGGTTTACAACACATTGCTGCCGATAATCCTTTTTATAATTTAGAAGGAAGTGATAATATTGTGTTATTTTTCACAGATAGATATCCAGAAAATCCTTTAATTATAAAAGGTGCTGGCGCCGGTGCAGAGGTAACTGCTTCTGGTATTTTTGCGGATGTAATTAGAATTGCAAATAAATAAAATGGTTTTATACATTGTTAGATTTGATAATAAGAATATTATAAAATATTATTTATTCTTTCACTATTTAAAACCATAGTTGTTTCAGTACTTTGTATATAATCCAAAGTAGATAACCTATCGAGAATAAAACCTCTTAACTCATCAGAATCTTTCACACCCACATGTAAAATAAAATCACTATTACCTGCCATATGAAATAACTGAATAACTCCAGGAAATTGGGATGCTTTTTCAATGAAATCTGCTATTATTGATCGATGTTGTTTATTCAGCTTAATTGCCAATATCACCTCAATATTAAGACCCAATTTTTTTTGATCAATTTGTGCAAATGCCCCTTTTAAATATCCTTTTTGGGTCAATTTTTTAATTCTATCATGTGTACTAGACTGTGCAATTTCAATCTTTGCAGCAATCTCTTTGTTTGATAGTCGAGCATTATTCAGCAATAAGCTTAAAATCTGAATATCTTTCGAATCTAGTTCGTTTTTCATAATATTAACGAATATTTTTCGGTTTTTTTAAATATTAAAGAGATATTATTGTGTTAATATCCTATTCTAGGTATTTTTGTACGAAAATAATAAAATATACGGAATTAAAGATATTATAATAACAAACTTTACAAATGAATGAAATAAAAATTTTCGCTCCCGCAACTGTTGCCAATGTTTCTTGTGGTTTTGATTCTCTTGGATTTGCTGTGGATGCTATTGGTGATGAAATGACCTTTACAAAAACCACTGAAAAAGGAGTTAAAATAACGAATATTACCGGCGCTGATTTAACCTATGATGTTGATAAAAACGCAGCAAGTGCAGTTGTTAAAAAAATGCTGAATGAAGCAAATGCTGATTTCGGAATTGAACTCACAATTCATAAAGGTTTCTCTCCAGGAAGTGGATTAGGTAGTTCCGCCGCAAGTGCTGCAGGAGCTGCTTTTGGTGCAAACCAATTATTAGGAAATATTTTTTCTGATTTAGAACTGACAAAATTTGCGATGTTTGGTGAAGAAGTTGCTTGCGGAACTCCAATTGCAGACAATGTTTCTGCGGCAATCTACGGTGGTTTTGTTTTAGTTAGAAGCTACGAGCCTTTAGAAATTATAAAATTACCTGTTCCGAGTGAATTAAGAGTCGTTGCAATTCATCCGCAAATAGCAATAAAAACAAAAGACGCTAGAGATGTTTTACCTACAAAAATCGCATTAAAAGATGCCGTTACGCAATGGGCAAATGTTGGTGGTTTAATTAGCGGTTTATATACAGATAACTACAATTTAATCAGTAATTCATTAGTAGATATCATCGTAGAACCTGTTCGTAAAGGGTTAATTCCGTTTTTTGATGACGTTAAAAATAGCGCACTAAAAGCAGGCGCATTAGGCGCCGGAATTAGTGGTTCTGGACCTACAATTTTCGCACTCTGTAAAGGGGATGAAATTGCTGAAAAGGTTTACAAAAGCATCGAAGAAAGCTATAAAAATACAGGAATTGATTTTGAAATGTTTATTTCAAAAGTGAATCCAGAAGGGATAAAAATTTTATAATCTAAAGACCTCACAGGTTTTTAAAACCTGTGAGGTCTGAAAAAAAATCATATAATGAACTACTACAGTTTACATCATAAATCACCAAAAACAACTTTTAAAAATGCAGTTGTACAAGGTCTTGCGAAAGACAGAGGCATCTATTTTCCAGATAATATCACAGCCCTTTCAAAAGAATTTATTGCCAATATTTCTGAGTACACAAATCACGAAATTGCATACGAAGTAATTAAACAGTTTGTAGGTGATGAAATTCCGACTGAAAAATTAAAAGAGATTATTGCAAAAACTGTTTCTTTTGATTTTCCTTTGGTAAAAATTGATGAGAATATTGCTTCTTTAGAATTGTTTCACGGACCAACAATGGCTTTTAAAGATGTTGGTGCAAAATTTATGGCGCAATGTTTAGAGTATTTCAACCAAGGAAACACTGAAGAAATCACTGTTTTAGTTGCCACTTCTGGCGATACAGGAGGTGCAGTTGCAAATGGTTTTTTAGGCGCAAAAGGCGTAAATGTTGTTATTTTATATCCTTCAGGAAAAGTAAGTGATATTCAAGAAAAACAATTGACAACTTTAGGTCAGAATATCACCGCTTTAGAAGTAGATGGCGTTTTTGATGACTGTCAGGAAATGGTGAAAACTGCTTTTTTAGATGAAGAGATCACCAAAAAATTAACCTCCGCAAACTCCATAAATGTTGCTCGTTGGCTGCCACAAATGTTCTATTTTTTCTTCGCTTATAAAGAATTACAAAAGAAAAACAAAGAGCTTGTTTTTTCTGTGCCAAGTGGAAATTTCGGAAATATCTGTGCAGGAATCATGGCACAAAAATTAGGTTTACCAATCAAACATTTTGTTGCTTCTACAAATGTAAATGATACGGTTCCAAATTATTTAGTAAATGGCGTTTACACTCCTAAACCATCAAAAGCAACTATTTCTAATGCGATGGATGTTGGAAACCCAAGTAACTTCATCAGAATTCAAGAATTATTTAATAACGATTTAGAAGCGCTTAAAAGCGTTTTTTCTTCTTACAGCTTTTCAGATGATGAAACGCGAGAAACAATGAAGGAAATCTATAGGAATTCTGGTTATGTTGCAGATCCTCATGGAGCTGTTGGATATTTAGGATTAAAGAAACACGGTTTACAAGAAAACGAGTTTGGCGTTTTTCTTGAAACTGCACATCCTGTGAAATTTTTAGATATTGTTGAAGAGACATTGCCTGTTAAAGTTGAAATTCCTAAACAAATTCAGAAAATAATCAACAATAAAAAAGTTGCTATAAAAGCAGCTAACTATCAAGACCTGAAGGATTTTTTACTGAAATAATCAAGAAAAATTCTCATAAAAGTAAAAAGTCCTAACAATTTAAATTGTTAGGACTTTTTTGTTGGCCTACAAGGACTCGAACCTTGAATGTCGGTACCAAAAACCGGTGTGTTACCAATTACACCATAGGCCAATGCTTTTATGCGGGTGCAAATTTAATCTATTCTTTTAATTTTGCAAACATTTTTTGATAATTTTTCAATTTAACATATTTTTATGAGCGATTCCGCATTCAGAAAAGTTTATAGAACCCTATTTTATTCATATTTATTAGTAAATTCGCCAGAGATTATTAAGTAACTTATGACATCAGAAAAATTTAAAAAATGGAACATCATCTTAGGATGGGTTGCATTTGCTATCGCATTAATTACATATACACTGACTTTAGAGCCAACTGTTAGTGCTTGGGATTGTGGTGAATATATATCAACCTCTGTAAAATTAGAAGTTGGTCATCCTCCAGGAGCACCTCTTTTTCAAATGCTAGGTGCATTCTTTGCTATGTTTACTTCTGAAGTGACTGAGATTGCAAAAATGGTGAACTTTATGTCTGCTTTAGCAAGTGCATTTACTATTTTGTTTATGTTTTGGACCATCTCCAATCTAGCAAAAAAAATGGCTTTAAAAACAGGTGGAATTTCAGAAGGAAAATACATCGCTATTCTTGGAAGTAGTTTAATTGGTTCTTTAGCATACACCTTTTCGGATAGTTTTTGGTTTAGTGCGGTAGAAGGTGAAGTATATGCAATGTCATCCTTTTTAATGGCTTTATTATTTTGGCTAGGCTTAAAATGGGAAAGTGAAATTCATCTACCAAGAGGTAACAAATGGTTAATTTTAATAAGCTTTGTCGTTGGTTTATCTTTCGGAGTTCACATACTTTCTTTGTTGGTTATTCCTGCGATTGTAATGTTGTATTTCTTTAAAACCTATAAAAACATCAACCTAAAAACAACAGCGATTGCGACTGTAATTTCTGTATTCGTTTTAATACTTGTCTTTAAATTTATATTCCCTTTTACTTTAAAATTCTTTAGTGTTTCAGAATTATTTTTCATCAATTCAATTGGGTTGCCTTATAATTCAGGATCTATTATTGCAGCAATTATTTTGATTGCATTGTTCTATTTTGGATTAAGTTACACGAGAAAAAACAAAAAAGTAACTGCAAACACGTTAATACTTTCTTTACTGTTTATAATGGTTGGTTTTTCTTCTTGGATGATGTTACCAATAAGAGCCAATGCAAATACAACTATTAACGAAAATAATCCTTCAAGTGCGCGTGAATTGCTAGCTTATTATGAGCGTGAGCAATATGGAGATGCTAATGTTTTTTATGATACGTATTACTCAAATACTTATAGTAGAGAACAAGATGCTGAAAACCCAACAAAGGATGATAAGCCCAAGTATGAGAAAAAAGACGGAAAATATGTTATTGTAAACGTTTACAAAGACGTACTTCCTAATTGGTCTGATAAACACAAAGGTTTTATCCCAAGAATGGTGAATCCTTCTTCAGAAAAAATGTACAAAGCAATTGCTGGTATTCCTAAAAACAGCAAGCGTAGACCCACTTTTGCAGAGAACATTAAGTTCATGGCAAGTTTTCAATTTGGGTATATGTATGGACGTTATTTTATGTGGAATTTTGTTGGGCGTCAAAATGATATTCAAGGAAATTTAGACATTCTTAATGGTAATTGGCTGAGTGGAATTGACTTTATTGATGAAGCTAGATTAGGCTCTCAAGACAAACTTCCTCCGCAAATTTTAGAAAATAAAGGTAGAAATAAATACTATTTTTTACCGCTAATCTTAGGGATTATAGGTTTATTATATCAGATAAAATGGGATAAAGAAAACTTTTTTGTACTCTTCTTGTTTTTTGCATTTACTGGTTTTGCCATCATTTTTTACACAAACCCAAGACCTTTTGAGCCTAGGGAGCGAGATTATGCAATTGTAGGAAGTTTCTATATTTTTGCCATCTGGATTGGTTTCGGAGTACTTGCTTTGTATGATTATTTAAAAAGTTTTGGTCCACAAAAAACAATTGCAATTGCCGTTACGGTTATTTCTTTTTTAGCGGTTCCGTCAATAATGGCTTTTGAAAATTGGGACGATCATGATCGTTCTAACAGATATACAACGCACTTAAACGCACAAGCGTATTTAGAAAGCTGCGACCCAAATGCAATTCTATTTACCATTGGGGATAATGATACTTTTCCGCTTTGGTACATGCAAGAAGTAGAAGGCATTAGAACCGATGTAAAGTTGGTGAACACAAGCCTTTTTCAAACAGATTGGTATATCGATCAAATGAAACGTGCAACGTACGATGCGCCTCCTATTCCGTCACAATTAACACATGACGAATACAAGTATGGAACCTTAGATGTTGCATATTATTTTCAAGAATTGTTTCCTAAGTTAAAAGACTCTGTGATCGATTTAGATACGTATATGAAATGGATAAGAAGTGATAGTAAAAAAACTTTTTATGATTTAGATGAGGATGGAAATCCTGAAAAAATGCTACCTACTAATAAAATTAGAATTCCGGTTAACAAAGAAAATGTTTTAAAATACGGAATTGTAGCGCAAAAGGATGCAGATAAAATTGTGCCTTATATAGACATTACAGTTGGTAGAGCTTTGGCTAAAAACACTATTCTAATGTTAGATATTTTAAATAATTTTAACTGGGAACGTCCTATTTATTTTACGGGTGGTTCTAATACGGACAGTGAGTATATTTGGTTAAAAGACTATTTACAACTAGATGGTGTTGCTTTTAAGTTTGTCCCAATAAAAACACCTACCAAAATTTATAACCAAGAAGGAGAGCTGCAAAGAGAATTAAGCTTATTTGATATTGGTAGAATAGATACAGAAAAAATGTACAAAAATGTACAAAAATGGAATTGGAGAAATATTAATGATGGTAAGATTTATTTAGATGAGCAAACTAAAAGGAATGCCATTTCTTTAAGAAATAGTTTAATGCGCTTATCTGCTGCTTTTGCAAAAGAAGGTGACACGTTAAAAGCTGTTGAAGTTTTAGATTTCTCAATTGATAAATTACCAATTAAAGATTTTGATCATTACAGTTTATCGATGGAATATCCAGAAATGTATTACAAACTGGGTCAGGAAGAAAAAGCGAGAGCAACTGCAAAAACGTTAATTACCTTATTTAAGGATCAATTAATTTGGTATAGTACTTTTCCTGTTGAAGATTTTGATATGATTTTTGATGAATTTGATATGACTTTTAGATACTTGTACAGAGGCATTATAGATCAAGTTGTTGAACATGATACTGATGAAGCTTTTGCTATAGAGCTACAAGAAGATTTTAACCAAACAATTAGTTTGTTTAGTCATATTATGCCAAAAGAATAATAAAAGCATAAAAAAACCAACTTCAAAGATGTTAACATTACACCTTTGAAGTTGGTTTTTTTATTTCTAAAATTTAGAAACTGAATTCTAAATATATTGTTGCACTAAACCAATTAAGGTATTCGCATCTTGCTCACCAGTTTGACGCCATTTCATTTCCCCATTTTTATAAATCATAAAAGTAGGATTTCCTTTCACTCGTAAAGCATTTGCTAACGTTTCGTTTTTTTTGATATCAATCTTTATCACTTTCGCTCTGTCTCCAAGAGCAGCAGCAACATCTCTTAAGGTATCAATACTATTTTCTATCTCATCCCAATCAGCATAAAAATCGATTAAGACAGGCTTATCAACACTAATTAATTCTCCGAATTTTGCCATAACATTACGTTTCTAATGAGTATAAAAACACATTACTATACAATGGTTTGTATACAAATATAATTAAATAAGCTGATTATCAGGCTTTTTTCAATTCTATAACCGTGATTTCAGGCCAAATACCAACTCTTCCTGGAAAGGCATGATATCCAAAACCTCTGTTTACATTTATATATCTTCCAAATTCCTTATACAACCCTGCCCACTGTTTGTAGACATATTTAGACGGACTCCATTTAAACCAACCAGGAATTTCTATACCCATTTGTAAACCATGTGTATGCCCACTTAACGTTAATTGATAATTAAAATCGTCTTGTTTTACTTTATATTCCCAATGACTAGGATCATGGCTCATTAAAATCTTAAAATCTTCTTTTTTAATATTTGCAGATGCTCGCTGTAAATCTCCAGCTTGGTTGAATCCTTTTCCCCAATTTTCTACACCTAAAAGCGCTATTCTTTGTCCGTTTTTTTCTAAATAACGATGTTCATCTAACAATAAATCAAAACCAATTTTTTTATGAACATCTTTTACATCTTGAAAATTTTTGGCTTTATCTTCTGGATTTTTCCAATCCATATAATCTCCATAATCATGATTTCCAAGGATAGAATACTTGCCTTCTTTAGCTTCTAGTTTAGAAAACACATCAATCCAATCATTCATTTCATCTGCTTTATTATTTACAATATCTCCTGTAAAAAGCATTAAATCAGATTTTTGCTCGTTGATTAAATCAACTCCGTATTGTATTTTTTCTTTATTGGTAAAACTTCCTGAATGAATATCAGAAATTTGTGTAATTGTATAGCCATCAAAAGCATCCGGTAAATCATCAAAAACTAACTGATGTTTTATCACTTTATAATTGTACTTCCCTTGAATAATTCCGTAAATAAAAGCTGTAAAAGGTATTGCAGCTAAGCCTAAAGCTACTTGTGAAATAAATTTTCTTCTTCCTACTAAAGACTTTGTTTCTCCATTTGAAATGGCAGAAATAAATTTTAAAATCCATCTATAAAAATCTTCCCCAAAAAGGAGTATAATAATCACTAACTTAGGAATAGAAACAGTTAGTAACAAACCCATTGCCATTTGAAATTGTGGTGTTTGTCCGTCACTTCTAGAATAGGTTAATATCGTTATAAAAAAGTTGATATAAACCGCAAGACTTACCAATAAAAAAGAATAGCGTACAATTTTACTTTTTGAAACTGTTTTAAAAGCTTGAAACGTATAAATTTCAACAAGAGCAATAACAACTGCTAATATGATTAAAGGAAAAACCGAACGTGGCATAGAATTATGAAATAAAAGTTAACGCAAATATAATTGTAAATCAAATACAAGAACTCTAACGTACTGTTAAGATTTCGTTTAATACACAAAAAAGAGAAAAACCCAACTTCTTAACAAAAGATAATCTTTACCTACAGATATATTTATACTTTGTAGCATGAGAAAATTACACCTAGTATTATTCGTTTTAACAAGTTATTTTGGGGTCTCTCAAAATGCAAATGAAGCATTAGTTGCGTTTCACAAAAACACTTTTCCTGAAGCAAAATTAACGATTTTATCACCAAGAGTTACGGTTGCTTTTGCGTATAGTTACGCTAATTTTAGCTTTATAGAGTCTGAAAACGGAACTATCGTAATCGATACGGGTTGGTTTCCTGGTGAAGCAAAAAAAGCTTTTGAAGAATATCAAAAAATAAATAACAAACCTATAATTGCCATAATTTATACGCATTTACACCCAGATCATTATGGGGGAAGTACTTATTTAGCGAGTCTTACAGAAAAAAATATTCAAATTATCGCACCTAAAGGTTGGCAAAATTGGTTGAATTACCAAGACAGCCCTATACAACCAATGGTTATTAATAGAGGATATTCGCAAATGGGTATTTTATTACCACTTGGCGATAAAGGAACTGTAGGCGCTGCTGTCGGAATTTCTCCAAGAATAAATGGACGTGCAGAAATTAAGTTTCCGAATACAGTAATTGGCAAAGAAACAACCATAGAAATTGATGGAATTACGTTACAATTAATACCAAGTTCTGGAGATTTAAAAGAAAATTTAATGATATGGCTACCCGAAGATAAAGTATTATTTGGAGGAGATATTATTGGTGGAACTTTCCCTTATATAGAAACGGCGCGTTTTGAACTGGAAAGAGATCCTGAAGATTTTATTCATTCTATAACTAAAAGTTTAGCGTTAGACCCAGAATTTGTTGTGGGCGGTCATGGACGAATTTTAAAAGGTAAAGAAGATGTTTTAGATGTGCTTTCGAGCAATATCGACTTGATACAATTTATGATTAATCAACTAGACAGAGCTGTTGTAAAAGGTTGGACTGCAGACCAAGTAATTGATTATTTAAAGTTACCTAAAGCATTGGCAAACCATAAAGATTTACAAGCGCATTATCATAAAATTTCTTGGATTATTCGTCAAATGCACGTAAAACGAGTTGGATTTTTTCAAAACATAAATGATTTATCAAAAAAAACAGCTTCATACGAAAACAAGAAACTAATCCAATTAATTGGTGGTGAGCAAAAGGTTTTAGAGGCGATAAAAAAGGCATATACCGATGAGGAATATGCTTGGACGGCTTCTCTTGCTGACAAACTTTTAAGCGTGAATCCAACAAATGAAGAAGCAATAATCTACCAAGACAAAGCGTTTCTTCAAATTGCGAGAAAAACAGAGAGTGCCAATGAAAGAAATTATTTACTTTCTCATATTAAAAAAGAGATTCCTTGGCAAAGAATCTATTCGAATACCATTATACAATTTCTAACAAAATCTTCTGTTTCTAAAATAATTAAAAAATTAGAAGCGCAGGTAATTCCAGAAAATGCTGAAAACTTAAATCTGAATGTACAATTTAAGGTTGATGGTAAAATTCAGAATACGATTGTTAGAAATAACATCTTGGTTTTAACAGAAAAAGAGAGCACTCCAGATTTAGTAATTACCCTTAGCAAAGCTGATTTAATTGCGATTGTGATTCATAAAACCACATGGAATAATTTACTAACTGCTAAAAGCATTACAATTTCAAAAGGTGAAAATCATTTTGAAGCTTTCACACAAATATTTGAAACGTCTTATTAAGTAGTTATTTAAAACCATAAAAAAGCAGTTATTTCTATAGTAGAAATAACTGCTTTTTTTATAATAACAATAGAAGTACCTCCTCTTTTCTAAAACTAAATATTCAGCATCTAAGGCTGATTTTAAAGCCTACTTATTTTGCGTTTCTAGCTCAGGAGTCATCATTTCTTTTACTAAAGTTCCTGCTCTACCATGAATGGCGATTGAAAAAGTATTCATATTATAAATTTTGAGTAAAAACACATTCTTTTCTACATAAGTATATTTTCTTTTTGAAAGATATTGTAATTTGCGTTGTCTGTTCGAGCGCAATCGAGAACTATTTAAAGTTCTATTTTCAAAGAAACCTCTCGACTGCGCTCGAACGGATATTCTTAATACTACAATTTACTATGTCAGATCAAAAAAGAGTTTTTTTAGTGGATGCTTTTGCATTAATTTTCCGTGGATATTATGCGTTTATAAAAAATCCACAAATTAATTCAAAAGGTTTGGACACCTCAGCAATCATGGGTTTTATGAACTCTTTATTGGATGTAATAAAGCGTGAAAGACCCGATCATTTAGCGGTTTGTTTTGACAAAGGTGGTAGTGTCGATCGAGTAGAAATGTTTGAAGCATACAAAGCCAACCGAGACGAAACACCTGAAGCTATTAAATTAGCGGTTCCTTACATTCAAGAGATTTTAAAAGCAATGCACATACCAATTATGGTAAAAACTGGTTTTGAGGCTGATGATGTTATTGGAACTTTAGCAAAACAAGCAGAAAAAGAAGGCTACAAAACTTTTATGGTAACTCCTGATAAGGATTTTGCACAATTAGTTTCTGAAAATATTTTTATGTACAAACCTCGTTTTGGTGGTGGCTATGATATTTGGGGAGTTCCTGAAGTACAAGAAAAATTCGGAGTTGAAGATCCTTTACAAGTCATCGATTTTTTAGGAATGATGGGAGATTCTGCAGATAATATCCCAGGTTTACCTGGCGTTGGAGAAAAAACTGCCAAAAAGTTTTTAGCTACTTATGGTTCTATGGAAAACTTGTTAGCAAATACACATGAGCTAAAAGGAAAAATGAAGGAAAAAGTTGAAGGAGCAAAAGAACTAGGCTTGCTTTCTAAACAATTAGCAACCATAATGCTAGATGTTCCTGTAACTTTTGAGGCGAAAGACTTTGAATTAGATCAACCAAATATTGAAAAGGTTACCGAACTTTTTAACGAATTAGAGTTTAGAAATTTATTAACCAATTTCACAAGGACTTTTGCTGTTGAAAATGCAGTAAAAACAAATTTAGCAGAAACTAAAACCGAAGAAACACCAGAAGTTGCTCCCAAAAAAGCACCTTTAAATACTGATGGTCAATTCGATTTATTTGCTGCTCCAGGAACAGGAAGTGTTACTGAAGAGGCAATTGCATCAGGGTTTAAAACAATAGAAAATACGAGTCATTTTTATCAACATATAGATTCCCCATTCTCTAGGAAACTATTAATTAATAAATTAATGCAACAAACTTCGGTTTGTTTTGATACAGAAACTACCGGTTTAAAAGCGTTGGAGGTTGAATTAATCGGAATTGCTTTTTCATATGAAATTGGAAAAGGATATTATGTTTCATTCCCAGAAGACCAAGAAGAAACAGCAACTATTTTAGAAGAATTTAGACCGTTTTTTGAATCCAGAATTGAAAAAATCGGACATAATTTAAAGTACGATATCAAGGTTTTATCAAACTATAATATGCCTGTAAAAGGGAAATTGTTTGATACCATGATTGCGCATTACCTCATCAATCCAGATATGCGCCATAATATGAATATGTTGGCAGAAACGTATTTGAATTATCAGCCGGTTTCTATCACTGATCTGATTGGTAAAAAAGGAAAAAACCAACTTTCTATGCGTGTTGTTCCTATTAAAGATCAAACAGAATATGCTGTTGAAGATGCTGATATTACATTGCAATTAAAAGAACATTTTACCAAAGAATTAGAAAGTGGTAACGTGACCAAACTTTTTAATGATATAGAAACTCCTTTGGTTTCTGTTTTAACAGCAATGGAAATTGAAGGAATAAATCTAAATTCAGGTTTTCTAAACCGATTATCTGTTGCGTTAACGGATGACATCAGCAGACTTGAAAAGAGCATTTTTGAGCAAGCAGGAGAAGAATTTAATATTGCTTCACCCAAACAATTAGGAATTGTTTTGTTTGAGAAAATGGAATTGGTAAAGAAGCCGAAAAAGACAAAAACGGGGCAATATGCAACCGGAGAAGACATCTTATCTTTCTTAGCAAAAGACCATGCAATTATTAGAGACATTCAGGAATATCGCCAATATAAAAAATTACTCAGCACGTATGTAGATGCGTTGCCGAATGAAGTAAACCCGAAAACAGGGCGGATTCACACCCAATATATGCAAGCAGTTGCTGCAACGGGTCGTTTGAGCTCTAACAATCCTAATTTACAAAACATACCGATTAGAACAGAACGTGGACGTGAAGTGCGTAAAGCTTTTATCCCAAGGGATGAAAATTACGTTTTGTTAGCGGCAGATTATTCTCAAATTGAACTTCGAATTATTGCTTCTTTAAGTGAAGAAGAAAATATGATCAATGCATTTAAGAATGGGGAAGATATTCATGCTTCCACGGCTGCAAAAGTATTTAATGTTCCGTTAGAGGAAGTGACTCGCGAACAAAGAAGCAATGCAAAAACTGTCAATTTCGGAATTGTTTATGGCGTATCAGCTTTTGGATTAAGCAATCAAACTGATTTATCAAGAAGTGAAGCCAAAGAATTAATTGATACTTATTACGAAACGTATCCGAAGTTAAAAGCATACATGTCTGCACAAGTAGATTTTGCTAGAGAACACGGATATGTAGAAACTGTTTTAAACAGACGCAGGTATTTAAAAGACATCAATTCTAGAAATGCGATGGTAAGAAGTGGCGCTGAAAGAAATGCTGTAAATGCGCCTATTCAAGGTTCTGCTGCAGACATTATAAAGTTAGCTATGATTAATATTCATAGACGTTTTGAGAAGGAAAATTTTAAATCAAAAATGCTATTGCAAGTGCATGATGAATTGGTTTTTGATGCTCATAAAGACGAGTTAGAAACCATAAGACCCATTATAAAATACGAAATGGAAAATGCTTTTAAAATGAGTGTTCCTTTAGATGTTGAAATGGGAATCGGTGAAAATTGGTTGGAAGCGCATTAAAAAATAAAAACATGTTAAAAACCCTATCCCCTAAAAGATTTTTGCTGCTTAACAATTTTGCAATCATTTATTTAGTACTCTCTTTTTTAATTCGATTAACATTCTATGTTTTTTCGTTTTCTGAACTTAGTTTTAAGCTAATCCCATTTTTAAAAATGTTTGGAATGGGTCTTCTATTTGATCTTGGAAGCCTCTCTTATATATTAGTTTTTTATGCCATTTATTTACTTTTAATTCCTGTAAAATTCTACGGATGCAAAGCAGATAAAATTTTAACGAACGTTGGTTTTTCTATTGTTTTATTCTTTGTTTTATTTTCATTTTTCGCAGAAATATCATTTTGGCAAGAGTATCAAAAACGGTATAATTTTATTGCAGTAGACTATTTATTATACACGTATGAAGTTATAGAGAACATTCATCAATCTTTTCCGTTGCCTTTTTTAATTGGTTTGTTAATTGCATTTGTTTTTCTCATCAAAAAAGGAATACGGAGAAAAGGTGTTTTTAAACATTTTTACCAAAATAAAAACAGCTTTAAACAAAAAGTAATTCCGACTTTATTCTGGTGCAGTCTCTTTTTACTTTTTCATTTTAACGTTAAAAACACGGATGCGGAAATTTTTAAAAACCGCTATAGAAATGAAATTGCAAAATCTGGGAACTACTCCTTTTTTGCAGCATACAAATCAAATGAATTAAACTATAATGAGTTTTATTTAAAAAACTCAGGAGACACTTCTATTTCTTTATTACAAGAATTAATAAAGACTCCAAAAGATAGTTTTTTAACTAAAACTACCCTCAAAAGACATGTAAAAAATGATGGTATTCCTTTGAAACCTAATGTTATTTTTATAGGATTAGAAAGTTTAAATGCTTCTTTCATGACTCGGTTTGGCAATCAAAAAAACCAAGTACCAACCTTAGACTCTCTCGTTAATGCATCTCTGTTTTTTAATAATTTATATGCCACCGGAACCCGAACAATTAGAGGCATAGAGGCTTTAACGCTATCTATTCCGCCTACTCCAGGAAGAAGTATTGTTAAAAGAAAAGGCCATAAAAATCTATTTACCATTGGAGAAGTGTTTAAACAACAAGGGTATAGTAGAACCTTTTTTTATGGAGGTGATGGTTATTTTGATAATATGAATCCTTATTTTAGCTACAGTGGGTTTGATATTGTTGATCGAAAGAAAGCACATCGATTGTCTGAAAATTTACCAACAAAAAGAACCAGAATTGAAGACGATGAAGTTTCTTTTGAAAATGCTTGGGCAGTTTGTGATCTCGATTTATTTGATAAAGTTCTCGATTATACTGATAAGCAAGCCGAAAAAGGAGAACCTTTTTTTAATTTTGTAATGACCAGCTCTAATCACCAACCATACACCTACCCAAATGGTTTTGTAGATATTCCTTCTGGTACAAGTAGACAAGGCGCTTTACGATATGCTGATTATAGTTTGAATCAATTTTTTAAAAAGGCGAAGAAAAAATCATGGTATAAAAACACTGTATTTGTATTGGTTTCGGATCATTGTGCTTATAGCTCAGGAAGGACAGAAATAAATATAAAAAAATATCATATCCCAGCGTTTATCATTAACCTTCCTAACAAACAACCTGAAGAAATTAACACGCTAATTTCTCAAATAGATATTTTTCCGACACTTTTTGGATATTTAAACTGGAGTTACACTTCTAATTTTTTCGGCAGAGACATCAGGGAAATAAACCCAAATGAAGAGCGCGCTTTAATTGCCAACTACAGAAAATTAGGTTTATTAAAACCCGATAAGCTATCTATTATTAATAGTGAACGTAAATCTTCTTCCTATAATTACATCTCTAATACTGAAAAAAATACATTAATTTCTACCAAAACAGATAGTGTTTTATTAAAAGAAAATATTAGCTACTACCAAGGCGCTTTTAACCTTTTTAAAAAGGGATTATTGAAATTAAAGTAATATTATTCAGATGTGGTTGCGCGGCAAAATAGAGCGTTATACAGCCTATTATCAAAGAAGAAAAAGGGATTAAAAAAATAAGTAAAGAGCACATTAATAAGAAAAAAAATGGAAATAGATTATATTGAAAACGTAAACGGTCTTGACGAAAATGTTGTTCGTCTGTACAACTTTGACATGGCAGAAGCTATTAAGTTTAGAGACTTATTAAAAGACACAATTATTGATAAAAAGAAAAGACTAGATTTATCTGAAGTTGATTTTATAACACCAAGAAATTGCAATTTACTTTTCGGTTTATTTAACTCTGACGAAGGAATACTTACCAAAGACAATGAAACTTTCTTTTGCGTGCTGACTATGGAAAGCTATGTTAACATGATCACCCTTATAGAACCTTTTTGCAAAAAAGAATCTAGAGGTTACCAATATTTATATGATGTTGACTGTCCTACTGATCTATTATTTTCTCCGACTGCTAGTTGGTAAAACACAAATAACTAGAAGCATCTTAACAAACTATACATCATGAAAGAACAATTAAAAACGATTCAAATAATACATCTCGCATTCACATTGGGAGTTGCATTCGCTTATTATTTCTTATCAGACTTGTCGTCTTTTAATGATTTATTTACGTTACCAGAAATAAATAGTTCTACTATTTATATTGCTATAATACCAATGATAGCATTTATTTCCGGTAATCTAATGTTTAAAAACATGCTTGGTAAAATTGATAAAAAATTAAAAGTAGAAGATAATTTTGGAGCATATCAAACGGCATCTCTTGTTAGATGGGCAATACTTGAAGGAACTGCTTTTTTTATAATCACGACTAATACTGATTTTATATTATTTGGAATCGTATTAATCATTTATCTAGCGCTACTTAGACCATCAGAAAGCATTATACAAAAAGATTTAAAGAACCTATAAATATTTTCTTTTTTGAAAACCTACTTTCAACACTTCGCTACTCCAATTACTGAAATTGAACTTCCATCAAAGTTTACGTTTCCGTTTTACTACGAACCACATTCTTTGTGTGAGATTGCGGTAAATGAAGTCCAAGAATATCTAAAAATTCAAACTGATTTTGAGCATAATTTTGGGTTAGACACATCAAAAAAAGGATTGCCAATCGGGAAAATGTTTGGAGTTTTAGTGGTACAAAACAAACAAAATGAAATTGGGTATGTAGCCGCATTTTCAGGAAAATTAGCTGATAAAAGTTTGCCAGAAAAGTTTGTCCCTCCTGTTTTTAATATGAGAACAGAGGGTAGTTTTTACATAAAAGGAGAAGCTGAAATTGACGAAATTAATAGTCAATTAGGTGCTTTAGAAAGCAATGAACAGTATTTGGTGTTAAAAAAATCAGCAAAAAAACTTCATAAAACGATTGCTGACAATTTAGAAAATCAACGAAAGAAGATGAAAGCTGCTAAAGTTGGTAGAAAACTTAGCAAGAAAAATGCAATATCAATTCTAGGTGATTTAGAGTTTAAAACCCTCACCAAAAAATTAATGCAAGAAAGTTATAATGATCAGTTTCTATATAAAGAATTACTCGAATATTATGATTTTAAAAGTGAAAAAAGTGGCAAAGAGTTAACGGTTATTGAAGACAAAATTACAGCACTTAAAAAAGCACGAAAAGAAAAATCTAACTTTTTGCAGCAAACATTATTTAGTAAATATGCATTTTTAAATCAGCAAAAAGAGCTGAAAAATTTACTAGATATTTTTGATAATCCCGCAATTAAACCTCCCGCAGGTTCTGGAGAATGTTCTGCGCCTAAATTATTGCAATTTGCTTTTTCGAATGATTTAAAACCGATTGCAATGGCAGAATTTTGGTGGGGAATTTCACCAAACTCAGCCATTAGAAAACACAAAAATTATTACCCTGCATGCCAAGGTCGATGTAAACCTATTTTAACGCACATGCTAAATGGCATTAAAATGGATGATAATTTATTGTTAGAAAATTTAGCTGAAAAACAAGAACTCGAAATTATTTATGAAGATGACGTTTTAATTGTTGTAAACAAACCCACTGAGTTTTTATCTGTTCCTGGGAAAGAAATTAATGACTCTGTTTATACTCGAATTAAAGAAAAATATCCTGATGCAACGGGTCCTTTAATTGTGCATCGTTTAGACATGTCTACTTCTGGAATTTTATTATTAACCAAAACAAAAGAAGCGAATAAAATTTTACAAAGTCAGTTTATAAATAGAACCATTAAAAAACGTTATATCGCGCTGTTAGATGGTAATTTAGTTGAGAATAGCGGAACGATACAACTTCCTTTACGAGTAGATTTAGATGACAGACCTAAACAATTAGTAGATTTCGAATATGGAAAAAATGCGGAAACAAATTGGGAAATCATCAAAAGAGAAAATGGAAAAACACGTGTTTATTTTTATCCTATTACAGGAAGAACGCATCAACTAAGAGTACATGCTGCTCATAAAAACGGATTAAACACTCCTATCGTTGGTGATGATTTGTATGGGGACAAAACAAATAGATTGCATCTTCATGCTGAATTTATTGAGTTTATGCATCCATCAACAAATGAAAAAATGAGTTTTAGCGTTGATCCTGAATTTTAAAAAACGAAGCAATTTTATTCGTAATTTTGCAAACGAATTATGAGCATTATTTCTAAAGACATACAAAAAGCAGTTGCCCTTTTAACCAATGAAGAATTGGTTGCAATCCCTACAGAAACTGTATACGGTTTGGCAGGGAATATCTTTAGCGAAAAAGCGATTAAGTGTATTTTTGAAACTAAAAAACGCCCTTTCTTTAATCCGCTAATTGTGCATATTTCTTCAGTGGATGTTTTAGAAACGATTGTTTCTGAAGTTCCTGAAAAAGCAAAAATATTAGCCAACACTTTTTGGCCTGGCTCTATGACTTTGGTTTTAAAGAAGCACAAAGATATTCCGGATATTATTACTGCAGGCAAAGATACTGTTGCAGTGCGTGTGCCAAATCATCCTGTAACCATTTCTCTTTTAAAACAATTGCCTTTTCCTTTGGCTGCTCCTAGTGCAAATCCTTTTAATAACATTAGCCCCACAAAACCTGAACACGTAGAACGTTATTTTAAGAATGATATTAAAATGGTTTTAGATGGCGGTTCTTGTAAAAACGGAATTGAATCTACCATTATTGGTTTTGTAAATAATGAACCTATTATTTACAGATTAGGCGCTTTGGCTTTAGAAGAAATTGAAGCAGTAATTGGTAAAGTTGAAGTAAAAAATAAGGCGGAAGAAAATCCTGATGCTCCAGGAATGTTAGATAAGCATTATTCTCCCTTAACGACAACCATTCTAACGACTGATATTGCATCAGAAATTAAAAAACATCCGACTAAAAAAATCGGAATTTTAGCTTTTAATTCTTCTTTTAAAAATGCTAAAATCACGACTGAAATCATCTTATCTAAAAAAAGTGATTTACAAGAAGCTGCATCAAAATTATATGATGCTTTGCATAAATTAGATCATTTAAATTTAGATGTTATTATTGCTGAAAAAATGCCAGAAACTGGTTTAGGCAAATCGATGAATGACCGTTTGCAAAGAGCTGCTTTTCGTTCATAATTACCTTTTCTTTCAATAGTAAAAATAAAATCAACCTAAAAGTTGATGCTAAAAAACTAAAGAAGAAAGCTGCGAAAAATCCTCGTCAATTTTTTATTCGTTTATAATTTACTAAATTTAGATGCTTAAACAAGCATCTAAAAATTGAACGCATTCAATCTAAAAAAAAAAATTAAAAATCATCGAATTATAAAATAACCAAAAATGAAAAAAACGTACCTATTACTTGTATCAGCCTTTCTTTTAAGTCAAATAACTTTAAATGCCCAATCAAATGATCTCCAAAACGAAATTCAAACTAAGGTAAAAGGAATTGAGCAGAAGGTGATCGATTGGCGTAGAGATATTCATCAAAACCCTGAATTAGGTAATCGCGAATTTCGAACTGCCGCCTTGGTCGCGAAGCATTTAAAATCTCTTGGCATGGAAGTAATTACTAATGTTGGTATAACTGGCGTTATCGGTATCCTAAAAGGTGATCTGCCAGGACCTGTAGTCGCTTTACGAGCAGATATGGATGCATTACCTGTGTTAGAACGAACTCCTGTTCCGTTTGCGTCTAAAGTAAAAGCTATGTACAACGGAAATGAAACCAGTGTTATGCATGCCTGTGGACACGATTCTCACGTAGCAATTCTAATGGGTGCTGCAGAAATTTTGTCTGGAATGCGAAAAGATTTAAAAGGAACCGTAAAATTTATTTTTCAACCTGCGGAAGAAGGTGTTCCTAAAGGAGAAGAAGGCGGTGCCGAGCTTATGGTAAAGGAAGGGGCGTTAGAAAACCCAAAAGTTGATGTAATTTTTGGACTGCATATTAATGCGCAAGTAGAAGTTGGAAAAATCACATATCGCCCAGGCGGAATGTTTGCAGGAGTTGGTGACTTAAAAATTACGGTAAAAGCAAAATCTGCACATGGCGCAGAACCTTGGTATTCGATTGATCCAATTGTAACCTCTGCTCAAATTATAAACAATCTTCAAACCATCGTTAGCCGTAATGTAAATATTACACGGAATGCAGCTGTGGTTACTATTGGTTCAATACATGGTGGTAATCGTTCCAACATAATTCCTGAGCAAGTGGAAATGTTAGGTACCGTAAGAACATTAAGTGATGGTGATGAAAAATTAATTTTTGAACGTATTCGTCAAATTGCAACTAAAACGGCTGAAGCAAATGGAGCTGAAGCGATTGTAGAACTACCTTATTCCTCGCATTACCCAGTTACTTTCAACAACCTTGACCTTACAGCCAAAATGTTACCTTCCTTACAGAAATCAGCTGGTACGTCAAATGTGCTGTTGATACCTGCAGAAACTGGAGCGGAGGATTTTTCATTTTTTGCCAATAAAGTCCCTGGTCTTTATTTTTATATAGGTGGATTACCAAAAGGGCAAGATCCTAAAACCTCTGCATCTCATCACACTCCTGACTTTTTCCTTGACGAAAGCGGATTTGTTTTAGGTGTGAATGCAATGGTTAATTTAGTCGCTGATTATATGGAAATTGGTAAGTAATCATAAAATCAGATGTAAACAATATCTAAAAAAGTGCAAACCTCAACATTTGCACTTTTTTAAACATCCTTCTGCAGCTCAGCAGCTTTACGCTCTAGTTCTGCCTGAAACTCTTCCATCACTGGTTTTACAGTACTCTCTGGAATGTCAGAAACTTTAATGTACATTAATCCATCTACTGCATTGTTAAATTTTGGATCCACATTAAAAGCAACTAACCGTGCATTTTGCTTCACATATTTTTTAATCAATACAGGAATCCTTAAAGCCCCAGGCTCTATTTCATCAATAATTTTATCGAATTTTTGCATATCTGCTTTGGTTGCATCAAACACAAAATCTTTATCTCCGTCTTTTAATTTAACCTTGTATTCTTTCTTTGGATGAATATATTGTGCAATATATGGATCGTAATAATGCGATTTCATAAACTCAATCATCAATGATTTTGAAAAATCTGAAAACTGATTGCTAATAGAAACGCCCCCCATTAAATATTTATATTCTGGATAACGTAACGTTACATGCACAATCCCTTTCCAAAGTAGAAATAACGGCATTGGTTTTTGTTGGTATTCTTTAATGATAAAAGCACGTCCCATTTCTATGGTGTTTTCCATCATTTGATGCAATTCTGGCTCAATTCTAAATAAGGTTTGTACATAAAAACCATGAATACCATACTTTTTATAAATCTCTTTTCCGAGACCCATTCTGTATGATCCCGCCAAGCAGTTAGCTACTCTGTCCCATAAAATCAAATGATGATAATACCTATCATATTTGTCTAAATCTATCGGTTTGTTTGTACCTTCTCCTACTTCTCTAAAAGTAATTTCACGTAACCTACCTATTTCATGCAACAAATTAGGAATCTCTTTTGGGTCGGCAAAAAACACTTCGTAATTTTTACTTTCTAAAAGTTTTCCTTCTTTTTCTCTAAGTGCATTGACTTCTTTAATAAAAGAATCTACACTTCTTTGCCCCGTAATTTTTTTTGGCTTTTTTTTAATTTTAATGTTCTGTGTAGAAATTAACTTATGTGCTTTTTCAAAAGGATTCGCCAACATATACGTTTTCTTTCTAATAAATTCAGAAAAAGCAGGAATCTCTTTATACTCCTTTTGATCTTTAACAGAAATAGGTTTTCCTATCCTAACTTTTATAACTCTCCCTTTTTGTGAAATTACTTCTGATGGTAATTTTGCGGTTCTTAGTGTATCACTAATTTTAGATAAGATGTAAAAAAGACGACTATTTTTTGCGTGAAAGTAAATAGGAATTACAGGAACTTGCGCTTTTTTAATCAGCCTTACAGCTCCTTCTTCCCAAGGTTTATCAACTTTTAATTTTCCGTCTTTATAAGTAGACACTTCTCCTGCAGGAAAAATTCCTAAAGGTTTTCCTTCTTTTAAATGTAATAAAGCACTTTTAATTCCTGCAATACTAGACTTTGCATCCTTTCGAGTTTCAAAAGGGTTTACAGGCATTACATAAGGCTTTAATGGCGCTATTCTATGCAGTAAAAAGTTGGCGATTATTTTATAATCTGCTCTTTTTTCAATCAGTAATTTCAATAATAAAACTCCATCGATTCCTCCTAAAGGATGATTAGAAACCGTTATAAAAGGGCCCTCTTTTGGAATTCTTTTTAAATCTTCTTCTGGAATTTCAAACCTAATATTACAATCGTCTAAAACGCCGTTTAAAAAATCTAAATCAGATTTACTCTTGTTATTATTATATATTTTATTAATCGCAGAAATACGTAAAACTTTGATAAGCAACCAACCTACAAACGTACCTAAAAAACCAAATTTTTCTAAACCAATTACTTGTGCAATTTCTTTAGATGTTACTAGTGCCATATATTAAAATTAGAGGGGGCTGCAAATTTACTAAAAAAAATAAAGCACCTGTTTATTTAATTAGGATTCACAACGATTTGTAGCGTTTCTTTATTTATTTGTGTTAATAATGAATCTCCTTTTGCTTCCATAGCAGCTATCGATTTATCATCAAAATGACGAACAGTATATAAGTCTACACCTTTTTGAACATCAATCTTAAATTGTGTTTTTAGCTCCTTGTAAAAATCATCAAACTTGTTAAAGTTATTATCGATACAAACAGAAAAACTAATTGCAGAATTCTGAATTAAGTTTACTTTTAGTTGGTAATCATGTAGTTTTTGAAAAATATGACTGATATTATTTTCTACCATAAAAGAAAAATCTAAAGCAGATATCGATACTAAAATCTGATTTTTCTTTACGATAAAACATGGAATACAAGGCACTAACTTGGTTCCTTTAGAAACTTTTGTTCCGGTTTCTTTAGGGTTTAAAAAAGAACGCACCAATAAAGGAATTTCTTTTCTTTCTAAAGGCTGTAATGTTTTGGGATGAATTACAGAGGCTCCGTAGAAAGCCATTTCAACAGCTTCTTCATAAGAAACCTGCTCTAACAAAGTCGTCTCTGTAAAAGCCCTTGGATCTGCATTTAAAACACCATCCACATCTTTCCAAATGGTAACACTTTCTGCATTTAAACAATACGCAAAAATACCTGCAGTATAATCTGAACCTTCTCTACCTAAAGTTGTGGTGTTTTCAGTGTCATTTGCAGCAATAAAACCTTGTGTGATATTTATTTTAGTAGCACCCACTTTTTTAGCAATAATAGCTTCTGTAAGTTTCCAGTCTACTTTTGCATCTCTATAATTACTATCTGTTTTTATGCAATTTCGTACATCAAACCAACTATTTTCTATCCCTATTTTAGATAAATATGCACTTACAATTCGGGTTGACAATAACTCGCCAAAACAAATAATTTGGTCGTATACATAATTATATCTTTGTGATGTATTTCTTGCTAAAAACCAACCAAGTTCATCAAAAAGAATCGCTACGTCTTTATATACGGCATCCTCTTTATCAAAAAGAGAACTCATAATATTTCTATGGTAATCTTCTACGAAATTAAGTTTATCTGGTAAATTTTCGGTATTATTATAATAAGCGTCTACAACATCTTCGAAAGAATTTGTCATTTTTCCCATGGCAGAGATAACAATGAATGTGTTGTTTCCTCCTTCAGTTTTAATAATACTGGCAACATTTTTTATGCTTTCTGCATCTTTTACTGATGTACCTCCAAACTTAAAAACCTTCATTTTAATTATTTTGAATAAATTTACCTAAATTTTCTTTATTCATTTGTATCACAGACCAATTATTTAAATACGTTGCTCCTGTACTTTTGTAAAAATTAATTGCATTTACATTCCAATCAATTACTTCCCAAGCAACTCTATTAAAATCGTGATCATGAGCATATTTTAAAACTGCTGTATACAGTGCTTTTCCTGCTCCTATCTTTCGCTTGCTTTGGGTGACCATTAAATCTTCTAAATGAATCGTTTTTCCTTTCCAAGTTGAATAACGTTCATAAAATAAGGCAATACCAATAACTACAGCGTTTTCTTCTGCAACAAAAAGTTTAAATTTTGGGTGTTCAGAAAAACCATCTCTTAACAAATCATCAACAGTAATTTCTACTGCATCTGGTTCTTTTTCAAAAACTGCCAATTCAATAATTAAATCCAAAACAGCTTGTACATCTTTTTCTTGACCTTCTCTTATAATAAAACTCATTTTCTAAAAATTTTGTCAAAGATAGTAGTTTTGAAATCACAGTAAAATATTTAGTGTTTTTAGATATTTATTTTTGATTTGTTAAAAATTCACTCTTTTCTTAATAAAGCTATTTTTTTTGAAGAAATTCCATGATTACGAAAACGATTTAGTAAAAAAAAAACAGCATCTTTGTAGTATCAACTTATTCAAAAAAATGACTATACAAAAACAAACTTTAGGGGAATTTATTATTGAAAACCAATCTTCTTTTCAGTTTAGTTCAGGGGAACTTTCTAGATTAATAAATTCTATAAGACTAGCTGCAAAGGTCGTAAATCACGAAGTAAACAAAGCAGGTTTAGTCGATATTCTTGGTACTGCTGGAGACACAAACATTCAAGGTGAAGACCAACAAAAATTGGATGTGTATGCGAATGAAAAGTTCATTCAAACTTTAACAAGAAGAAATATTGTTTGTGGAATTGCAAGTGAAGAAGAAGATAGTTTTATCACAATTAATAGTCAGGATGAAAATAATCAAAATAAATATGTTGTATTAATAGATCCTTTAGACGGTTCATCGAATATTGATGTAAACGTTTCTGTAGGAACTATTTTTTCTATTTACAGAAGAGTAACTCCTGTTGGAACTCCTGTAAAATTAGAAGATTTTTTACAAAAAGGAAGTGAGCAAGTTGCTGCTGGTTATGTCGTTTACGGCACATCTACCATGTTAGTTTACACAACTGGTCACGGAGTAAATGGATTTACATTAAACCCAGCTATTGGTTCTTTTTACCTTTCTCACCCAAACATGAAATTCCCAGAAGATGGAACGATGTATTCTGTAAATGAAGGAAACTATTTAGATTTTCCTTTAGGGATAAAAAAATACATTAAATACTGTCAGGAAGAAGAAGGAGACAGACCTTATACTAGTAGATATATTGGTTCTTTGGTTTCTGATTTTCATAGAAATATGATTAAAGGAGGAATTTACATGTACCCAAAAGGTTCTAGAAATCCGACTGGAAAACTACGTTTATTATACGAATGCAATCCTATGGCTTTTATAGCAGAACAAGCCAATGGAAAATCTTCTGATGGATATACAAGAACAATGGATGTTGAGCCAACTGAATTACATCAAAGAGTTCCTTTTGTTTGTGGAAGCAAAAACATGGTTAATAAAGTAGAAGAGTTTATGCGTGAGCACGGAGAATAAATCCTTTCTATTCAACTATAAATTATCAAAACAGCAACCATTTGTAAAACTGTTTTTTAATGATTAATTTTGTACTACAAAATTAATTTAATCAATTTTAAATATAAAAAAATTATGGCTTTTCAATTACCAGAATTAGGTTTTGCATACGATGCATTAGAACCGAATATTGATGCTAGAACGATGGAAATTCACCATGGTAAACATCACCAAGGATATACGAACAACTTAAACAACGCAATTGCAGGGACTGATTTAGAAGGAAAGTCTATAGAAGATATTCTTACTAATTTAGACATGAGTAATGGCGCTGTAAGAAATAACGGTGGTGGTTTTTTTAACCATTCATTATTCTGGTCAGTAATGAATCCTTCGAATACAGGAGAATTATCTGGGGAATTAAAAACGGCTATTGAAGCTCAATTTGGTTCTGTAGATGCTTTTAAAGATGCTTTTTCTAAAGCAGGAGCAACACAATTTGGTTCTGGATGGGCTTGGTTATGTGTAATGCCAGGAGGAAAAGTAGAAGTTTGTTCTACACCAAATCAAGACAATCCATTAATGCCAGGTGTTACTTGTGAAGGAACGCCTATCTTAGGGTTAGATGTTTGGGAACACGCATACTATTTAAACTACCAAAACAGAAGACCAGATTATATCAATGCATTTTTTAATGTAATTAACTGGAATGAAGTTGCAAAAAGATACGCAGCTGCTAAATAAGTAACGTAGTTACTTTTAGTCTCTCACTCAAATACAAAAAAGAGGTTTTACTAAAAAACTCTAATAAAAATAAAAAAGCACCTCGTACGAGGTGCTTTTTTTTATGCTTTACTTCGTAATAATAGTCTTAATACGCTCTTTTATCACTTCCTTCATAGAAATTAATAAAAGCTTCATTTACAACTCTGTTACCTCCATCTGTTGGGTAATCTCCGGTAAAATACCAATCCCCTAAATTATCAGGACATGCAATATGTAAATTATCTACTGATTGATAAATTACTTCAATCTCAGCATTAATATCATCTGTCTTTAACATTTGAGCCGTCTTTTTAGAAATTTCTTCTCTCGTAAAAGGGGCGTAAATTTCTTTTACAAAATTTACAATTTCAGCATCTGGTTTTTCTCTTTGAGCTATAGACTTGGCATATACGGTGTCTACAATACCATATTGATTTGTATCTTTCAACAACTCTAAAGCTGCTTTAAAAGCGATGAAATCACCAATTCTTGCCATGTCAATTCCGTAACAATCTGGGTAACGTATTTGAGGAGCAGAAGAAACGACAACAATCTTTTTAGGCTGTAACCTATCTAAAATTTTAATGATACTTTTCTTTAGCGTTGTTCCTCTAACAATACTATCATCAATAATGACCAAATTATCAGTTGGTTTTACAACACCATACGTAACATCATACACATGGGCTACTAAATCATCTCTACTATTATCATCTGCAATAAACGTACGCAACTTTACATCTTTAATTGCAATTTTTTCGAAACGTGCACGCTCAGATAGTATTTCTGTAACTCTTTCTGCAGAAAGTTTTCCACCTCCAGATAATATCTTTGCTGTTTTCTGTTGATTCAAAACATCTTCTGCTGCTTCTGTCATTCCGTAAAATGAAGTTTCTGCAGTGTTAGGAATAAAAGAAAACACGGTGTTTGAAATGTCGCTGTTAATTGATTCTAAAATTTGAGGAAATACTAATTTTCCTAATTTTTTACGTTCTTTATAAATAGATGCATCACTTCCTCTTGAGAAGTAAATACGTTCAAAAGAACATGATTTTTTAGGCTTTTGTTCTAATACTGGTTGAACAGAAGTTTCTCCTCCTTTTTTAATAATTAAAGCATGACCTCTATCTAATTCTTTAACGTCATCGATATCAACATTAAATACCGTTTGAATTACGGGTCTTTCTGAAGCGACAACTACAACCTCATCATCTTCATAGTAATAGGTAGGTCTAATTCCTGATGGATCTCTTAAAACGAAAGCATCTCCATGGCCAAGTAAACCTGCCATTGCATATCCTCCATCCCAATTTTTAGAAGACCTTTGTAATACTTTTTGTAAATCTAAATGCTCTTCAATATAAGGAGAAGCATCTTTTTTATTGTATCCTTTTTCTTTCGCATTTAAATATAAACTAGCAACTTCTTCTTCTAAAAAGTGCCCAATTTTCTCCATTACAGTAACTGTATCAGTAAACTCTTTTGGATGCTGACCTAACTCAATTAACTCTTCTAACATTTGTTTAGAATTCGTCATATTAAAGTTACCGGCAACTATTAAATTTTGATGTTTCCAATTACTTTGACGTAAAAAAGGATGTACACTTTCTATAGAATTTTTACCAAAAGTTCCATAACGAACATGTCCTAAAAATAAGTTTCCAACATACGGCATGTTTTCTTCTTGCCATTTTACATCGTCTTTTTTAGTTGGGTTCTCTTCTAAAACACCATTTAATCGTTCGTTAATCTGAGCAAAAATATCTTGTATTGGTTGCGATTTGTTAGAACGAACTCTGCTAATATATCTTGTACCTGGTGCTACGTTAAATTTCACACTAGCAAAACCAGCGCCATCTTGTCCACGGTTGTGCTGTTTTTCCATTAATAAATACATTTTATTAATTCCGTAAAACGCTGTGCCGTACTTGTCTTTATAAAACTGTAAAGGTTTTTTTAATCGAACCAGTGCAATTCCGCATTCATGTTTAATAGCATCACTCATTTAATTAGTTGTTTTGTTGTGTTGTGTTTTGTTGAATTTTATGTATAAAAAAATCCGCATTTTTAAACGCGGATTTTCATTTATGATAATTCTATATCGAATTGTGTTAACTCTTTAAAAGCTTGCAAGCGTATTTTCACTTCATCTGCTGTAAGCTCTTGCATGCGTTCTGTTCCAAATTTCTCTACACAGAATGATGCCAAATTAGAACCGTAAATAATAGCATTTTTCATATTCTCAAAAGAAATATTTTCTGTTTTTGCTAAATATCCACAGAAACCACCGGCAAAAGTATCTCCTGCTCCAGTTGGATCAAAAACTTCTGCTAAAGGCAATGCTGGTGCATAAAACATGCGACCTTCATTAAATAACAAAGCACCATGTTCTCCTTTTTTAATCACCACATATTTTGGACCCATTTCATGGATCTTCTTTGCAGCGTTTACTAAAGAATATTCTCCAGAAAGTTGACGAGCTTCTTCATCATTTATCGTTATTACATCTACTCTTTTAAGAACAGTATGTAAATCTGCAAGGGCAATATCCATCCAAAAATTCATCGTATCTAAAACGACTAATTTTGGTTTCGTTGCCATTTGATCTAAAACTGAGGCTTGTGTTAAAGGGTGTAAATTACCCAACATTACAATACCTGCATCTTTAAAGTTTTCTGGAACAACAGGTTCAAAGTTTTCTAAGACATTTAATTCTGTAATTAAAGTATCTCTAGAGTTCATATCATTATGATATTTACCACTCCAAAAAAATGTTTTCCCTTCTTTAATGATTTCGATACCATCAGTATTAATCCCTTTGGCATTCATCATTTCTAAATATGATGTTGAAAAATCTCCACCAACAACAGAAACAACTCCGGTTTCTACTCCAAATTGACTCGCTGCTAAACCAACAAAAGTTCCAGAACCTCCAAGGATTTTATCAGTTTTCCCAAAAGGAGTTTCAATTGCATCAAATGCGACAGTACCTACTGCTAATAATTTGCTCATTTTATAAATATAATCAGTAATTTTGCACGACAATTGTGCAAAACAATTTTGAAGCACAAAAATAAGTTTTAAAAATGACTATCAAGGAAATACAAGAAGAAATTATTGACGAGTTTTCTATGTTTGATGATTGGATGGAACGATATGAATATATCATAGATCTTGGAAAATCTTTACCTATAATTGATGCGCAACATAAATTAGATGAAAATTTAATTAATGGCTGTCAATCTAAAGTATGGTTATATTCTGAATTAGTAAATGATACCATAAAATTCACTGCTGATAGCGATGCTATTCTAACCAAAGGAATTGTAGCTTTGTTATTACGTGTTTATTCAGGTCAAAAACCTAGCGATATTTTAACTACTGAAACTCGTTTTATTGATGAAATTGGATTAAAAGAACATCTTTCTCCAACAAGAGCAAATGGATTAGTTTCTATGGTGAAACAAATAAAAATGTATGCAATTGCGCAACAAACAAGATTGCAAAATTAAAATCTATATAAAATGACAGATAAAGAACTAGAAGAAGTTGGCGATAAAATTATAAAAGTTATAAAAACTATTTATGATCCTGAGATCCCTGTAGACATCTATGAACTAGGATTGATTTATGATGTTTTTGTAAATGAAGAAAATAATGCAAAAATATTAATGACATTAACATCACCTAATTGTCCTGTTGCAGAATCATTGCCTCGTGAAGTTGAAGATAAAATAAAAACTTTAAAAGAAATTGACAGTTGTGAGGTTGAAATTACTTTTGACCCTACATGGACGTCAGAATTGATGAGTGAAGAAGCGAAGCTAGAGTTAGGAATGCTATAAATTTAGTAGACAGTATTAAGTAAGCCGTTTTCGGTCAATGCTAGTTCAATTTTTTTTGAAATTGTATTGAAAACAACATTGAGTTTTAAACCTTAAATTTAGAATCAAAAAAAATGCCAGAAGAAATTTTAAATAGAGTCGCAAATAGCAAGTTAAAAACGTTTGATCTGGAAGAAATTTATCCTGAAGGGAAAAGAGTTGTTTTTGATATTAAAGATTGGCTGTTTCAAGAAATTATTTTAAAAGAAAAAGATTTTAGAGCATCTGTTACCAATCACGATTGGTCTCAATACAAAAACTCTTTTGTAGCTGTTACTTGTTCTATAGATGCAATTATTCCTTCTTGGGCTTTTATGTTAGTCGCTGCAGAATTAACACCTTTTGCAAACAAGGTTGTTATCGGTAATTTAGAATTGTTAGAAACTGTAATCTATCAAGAGTTAATAAGCTTTTTAGATTTTAAAGATTTTGCTGACAAACCTGTAATTATAAAAGGCTGTGCTGATAAGCCAATACCAAATTCTGCTTTTGCTTTTTTGATAGCAAAACTACAGCCTTTAGCAAAATCTATTCTTTTCGGAGAAGCCTGTTCTACAGTGCCTCTGTATAAATCAAAAAAATAATCTTATTTGCTTAAAAAAATTACCCTTGAAAAAAATTGCATTCCTTTTATTCCTTCTGTTTTCTGTTAACTTTTCTGCGCAAGAAGAGATAGGTAAAGACTCCATTTCTATTCCTAAGTGGAAAATTCATGGCAGATTTTCGTTCATCTTTAATCAATCTTCATTTTCTAATTGGGCATCCGGGGGGCAAAATACAGTAGCAGGAAACCTTAATGTTAACTACGACTTTAATTATAAAAGCGAAAAAGTAAACTGGGATAGTAGAATTATAACAGGCTATGGTATTAGTTATATTAGTGAAAAAGGATTTCGTAAAACCGATGATCGCTTCGAACTTAATACTTTATATGGTTTTAAAACTTCAAAATATTGGTTTTTCTCATTCATTGGTAACTTTAAAACACAATACACAGAAGGTTACGATTATACAAACGAGCCTAAAGTTTTAGTTTCAACTTTTTTATCACCTGCTTATTTAACTTTCGGACCTGGAATGTTATGGAAGAAATCTGATAATTTAAATATAAATATTGCACCTGCAACTGCTAGATATACATTTGTAGATGATTTGTTTTCAGGAAGATTTGGTGTAGAAGAAGGTAAAAACACCGCATTTAGTATGGGTTTTAACCTATCTAGTTACTACAAGTTTAATTTGATGGAAAACGTTGAGATGGAAAATATTTTAACGATGTATTCAGATTATTTAGCAAACATTGGCAACATAGATGTGGATTACCAAACAAACATTCGTTTTAAAGTGAATAGTCAGATAAAAATGCAAATGACTTTTCACATAATTATAGATGACAACTCATCTTCTAAAATTCAATTTAGACAACTTTTTGGTTTAGGTTTAAATTATAGTTTTCACGAAAAAGTAACTTTTTAAAATAAAACACGAATAGCCAAATTTCAAAGAAATTTTCCAATTTAGATTATATTGGCTCCCACAATTCTATTTTGTTTCCTTCTTTGTCTAAAATATGCACAAATTTTCCGTAATCGTAGGTTATAATACTATCAAGTACATTGACTCCATTCTTTTTTAGTTTATCCACAAGCCCTTCTATATTTTGAACTTGGTAGTTTATCATAAACTCCTTTTTGGATGGCAAGAAATATTCGTCCTCTTTTTTGAACGGTTTCCATTGAAGCGAATTTATTTGGTCAGGATTATTTACATCTCTACTATTAAAACTCGAAGAGCCCCAATCATTCATTTCAATCCCTAAATTTTCAGCGTACCATTTTTGCGTTTCTTTTAGATCGTCTGAATAAAAGAAAATTCCACCAACTCCAGTTACTTTTGGCGTATTGTCAACTTTAGAAGCCGGCTTATCCTTTTGTTCTTTTTTGTCTGCCATATCGTTGGGTTTTCAGTTTTAGAGTTGCAACTACTATCATAACAATCTATTCTTCCTCACTATATTCGTGATATAAAAAGTCATTATAAGGAAAACGTTGAATATGAATCCTTTTTACTTCTTCATACGTTTGCTCTTTAAACTCTTCTATATTGTCTTTGTTTAGTGCAGAAATAAAGATAGAAGGTACATCGTAATCATTCATCCACGTTTTCTTCCAATCTTGTAAAGTGTAGTGTTCTTTTCCTCTTTCTGTGATGATATCATCTGCATCAATTGTTTCATGAGCATATGCATCAATCTTATTGAAAACCATTAAAGTTGGTTTGTCTGCACATTTTATATCATCTAAAACTCCATTTACAGAAGCGATATGGTCTTCAAAATTTGGATGAGAAATATCTACCACATGCAACAATAAATCTGCTTCACGTACTTCATCTAAAGTCGATTTAAAAGATTCTACTAATTGTGTTGGTAATTTTCTAATAAACCCAACAGTGTCTGTCATTAAAAACGGAATGTTCTTAATCACCACTTTTCTAACCGTTGTATCTAGCGTTGCAAAAAGTTTGTTCTCAGCAAAAACATCACTTTTACTAATTACATTCATCAATGTCGATTTACCAACATTGGTGTAACCTACCAAAGCAACACGTACCATTTTTCCGCGATTTTTTCGCTGAACAGCCATTTGCTTATCAATGGTTAGTAATTTCTTTTTTAAGGTATCTATTTTATCACGGATAATACGTCTGTCTGTTTCGATTTCTGTTTCTCCAGGACCACGCATTCCAATACCCCCTTTTTGCTTGTCGAGGTGTGTCCAAAGTCTAGTTAAACGAGGTAATAAATATTGACATTGCGCTAATTCTACTTGTGTTTTTGCAGAGCTTGTTTGTGCTCTTTGTGCAAAAATATCTAAGATTAAATTAGTTCTGTCTAAGATTTTACAATCTAAAACTTTCTCTATATTTCTTATTTGTGCTGGCGATAATTCGTCATCAAAAATGGCAGTTCCAATACGATTAGACTCAATATAACCTCTTACTTCTTCTAATTTACCAACTCCTAAAAAAGTTTTAGGGTTTGGTTTTTCCATTTTTTGAACAAAGCGTTTAACAGCAACTCCACCGGCAGTTAATGTTAAAAATTCTAACTCATCTAAATATTCTGTAGATTTTGTTTCGTCTTGTTTCTGCGTAATAACACCTATTAAAACAGCTTTTTCCGATATTGCTTCCCTTTGATCTATCATACACTGCAAAAGTACGAACAAATCTTGTTTTATAAACAGAAAAAACGGCAATAGAAATTGAGGTCTTACCTAAATAATTAAAAACTTTACACCATTCTCTTCATACTTTCTCTTTTACACTGTAAAAAAGTAATTTGATCCTATTAATGACTTAAAACTACTGAAGTCAAAATTTCTTGTGTAAGTTTTCTTAAAAAAAGAAGATTACTCTTTTTCTTGGTTTTTAAAAGCTTTCATCAATTTTTCATCATTTAAAATATATTTCTTGTATTTACCATCTCTATATCTGTAATAAATAAAGAAAGGCATAAACAAAAAAGAAAAGTAAAACACACCTAAGCCCATTACAATTTCTGCATTTTCATGTGCTGTATTTATAAGGTAAAGTCCAATTATTATCCAAACTAAAAAGATAACAAACATTATTTTTAAGATTAATTTCATGTTGTAAATTTACAAAAGTTATCCCTTTAATTTCTAATCTCATCAATTAGAATAAAAAGTACGTCCTTATACTTTTAGAGCAGATGTTCTTGACGTTTTTACAAATTTCCCGGATTTGGTGGTTGATTTTTTAAGAAAAAAGTAATTCCGTTTTTCTTGAAAAATTTACACACCTACAATTTGTGGTAAAAACAGAAGAAACACAAGTCCTAGTAAAATTAGTATTGAGATAATTAAGGGTTTTTTTATTTGTTTTTTGGTATGTTGTAGGTCTTTTCCTAAATTATTATTCCAAAAAAATTCGGTTAAAATCACATACCCAATAAGATTAAACACCAAAGTAATAAGAAAGTTTTTTGGAAGATAGTCTAAAATTACAACTGATAGTAAAGTGTATCCTATTCCGAAAACAAGTACTTGAGATCTTGCTTTAAGCTTATTCACAGCCTTTAGGTTCGACATTAAAAGTACGGCTCCAAAAATAGGGCTAAAGAAAATAGTGAAACCTTGTATTGCTTTTTTTGAATACAAAATTGGTGTCTCGAATTCTTCAAAAGTACTTTCATTAGCTTTTTCAGAAATTTGAGTTTCTTGAGTTGGAATCGTCTCTTCTAATATAATTTCATCCTTCTGAATTAAGTTTCTGTTTTCAAGTTCCCAAATTGCTGCCTGTAGAGCTTCAGCTGTATATTCACTTTTTTCTTGAAGAATAGCTTCTAACTCTTGGTTAGACTTTTTACTCATTATTAAGGTGAAATTATTCGTTCTCATTTTTAATACTATATAATTAATTAAGCAGTAACTTCTATCAGTTTATTTCTATATGCAGTCAATAATTTAGATTTTGAGATAAAACCAATATATTTTCCTTCTTTAATAACAGGTAAATTCCAAGCACCGCTTTCTTTAAACTTCTTCATTATATCGGTCATTTTATCTTTTCCTATAACGATTATTTCTGGCGGATTCTGCATTACATCTCTTGCAAAAATAGTTTTATATAAAGTTTGATCGAACATTATTGGCCTTAAATCATCCAATAAAATAATCCCAATTAGTTTCTCTTCTTCTTTACTAATTACAGGGAAAATGTTTCTATTCGATTTTACAACTGCTTTTTTAATCATGTTTTCTAAATCCATATCTGAATAAACAGCCACAAAATTATTTTCTATAACTCGATCAATATCCATTAAAGTTAACACAGCATGGTCTTTATTATGAGTGATTAATTCTCCTTTTCTACCCAACTGCATTGCATAAACAGAATACGGATGTACATATTTCGCTATAGAATACGAAATTGTAGCAGTTAACATCAACGGAATAAAAAGCTCATAACCACCTGTGATTTCAGCAATTAAAAATATTGCTGTTAATGGGGCGTGTAAAACTCCGGCCATTAAACCAGCCATTCCTACCAATGTAAAATTACTTTCAGAAACATTAGAAAGCCCAGTTGCATTAATAATTTTGGCAACACAATTGCCCATCACACTTCCCATAAAAAGTGTTGGGGCAAAAATACCTCCAACTCCGCCTGCTCCAAAAGTTAAAGCACTTGCTATAACTTTAAATAAAACTAAGCCAAATAACAGTAAAATAACAGTCCATACATTTGATAAATCTAAATGCATAAAATTATTTTTTAAGGCTTCTTCCGGGTTTCCTGCAAGAAGATTATTAATGACTTCAAAACCTTCACCATATAAAGGAGGAATAAAATAAACAAGAACACCTAAGCCAATTCCACCGACCAAAAGCCGTTTTATTGGTGAGCCAATTGTATCAAAAAATTTCTGAATTCTATCATACACTTCCGTGAAATAAATAGAAACGAAACCCCCAATAATTCCTAAAATTATAAAAAACAGCACATCGTTTATTACAAACGGATCTTCTATTTTAAATGGCAACAAAACATCAGAACCAAAAAAGAAATGAGAAGTGATAATTGCGGATAAAGAGGCTAAAAGTAAAGGCAACATAGAAGCAATTGTTAAGTCTAAACTAAAGACTTCTATCGCAAAAATAATAGCTGCAATTGGTGCTTTAAAAATTGAAGACATTGCCCCAGCAGCAGCACAACCAATTAACAATGTTCTGGTTGTTTGATTTAAGTGAAACAATCTAGCAACATTAGAACTAATTGCTGCACCTGTTGCAACGGTTGGTCCTTCTAACCCAACAGAACCACCAAAACCAACGGTTAATGGCGCTGTTAAAACTGACGCAAACATTTGGTAACGTTTCATAATTCCTTTTCTTTTTGAGATTGCAAAAAGTGTTGAAGGAATACCATGACTTACTTTGTTTCTAATAATATATTTTATAACAAAATAGACAATTGTTAAGCCTATAATTGGAAATAAAAAGTAAAAGGCTTGATGATAATACTGTACTATATTTCCTTCTAAAAGATGCTGAAAAAAGTGCGTTAAATTTTTTAAAATTACAGCTGCTAAACCCGCTAGGAATCCTACTAAAATACTTAATATATATATAAACTGTCTTTCAGAAATATGTTTATATCTCCAAATTAAAATTTTTTTATATATGTTTTTTGATGTTGGCATTTATTTCTTTGATGATAAAATATCTGTTCCTAAATAACCATTATCCTTATTATAATACCAAGCTCTATTTTTTGGCATTTTCACTTCATTTATTGTTTCCAAACCTGATAATAAAATATATTCTCCATCATTTTTTGATTCCTCTTTAAAAAACTGATACACCTCCATCGCAAACGTTTTAGGGTTAAAATAAAAATACCACGTATCTTTTCCTACTTCTTTATCGTAAGTAGCTTTTAGCACTAAATAGTCTTTCCCCTTAAACTTTTTCTTTGTTACTGTCTGATGAACAATCGTTCCCTCATCTTTTAATTTCATTGGTAAACCATACAAGTACGTATAATAGTTCTTATACATCTTTGCGCGTTCACAACTTAAACCAAGCTTCTTTACCTGCTCTTTAGACGGATTCTCATCTCCATTAATAGCTATATTACAAACACCTTTACGAACTGTATATGTGGTTGTAATTGTATCTCTAATTGTTTTTACAGAAAAATATTCTTCTGGTAAACTAATACGAATACTACTCTCTCTCGGTGTCCCTTTTGGAGTTTCCATAGTCACAAAAAGGGCTCCTTTAAACGTTTCCCAGTTTCCGTTTGGATCATGAAACTGAATGGCTTTTTCTAATAATTCATCACCCGTAATGTCTTGTGAAAATGAAATTATAGAAGTAAAAAGCAGTAGAAGTGTCGTTATATTTTTCATAGATTAAAAGTAGTAAAAAAATTATAAAAGAAAAGACCTCACGGATTTTGATACTGAAACAAGTTCAGTACAAGCCCGTGAGGTCTAAATAATTGTGAATTATATTTTAAGCTTTAATGTCTAATTTTAAACTCAATTCTTTTAATTGAGTATCATCTATAAAAGCAGGTGCGTCTATCATTACATCACGTCCCGAATTATTTTTAGGAAACGCAATAAAATCTCTGATTGTTTCTTGTCCGCCTAAAATAGCAACCAATCTATCCAACCCAAAAGCCAAACCTCCATGTGGTGGTGCACCATATTCAAAAGCGTCCATTAAGAAACCAAATTGTGCTTTGGCATCTTCATCAGAGAAACCTAAATGACGCAACATCGTTGCTTGCATTTGTTTATCATGAATTCTGATAGAACCTCCACCTATTTCATTTCCGTTTAAAACCAAATCATACGCATTTGCTTTTACAGCTCCCGGATCTGTATCTAATAATTCCATTTGTCCTGGTTTCGGAGAAGTAAATGGGTGATGCATTGCATGATAATGACCCGTTTCTTCATCTAATTCTAATAACGGGAAGTCAATTACCCAAAGAGGTGCAAATACTTTTGGATCTCTCAATCCTAAACGTGTTGCTAACTCCATTCTTAACGCAGACAATTGCGCTCTTACTTTATTTTTTTCTCCTGATAAAACACAGATTAAATCACCAGTTTTTGCGCCAGTAATTTCAGCCCACTTTGCTAAATCTTCTTGATCGTAGAATTTATCTACAGAAGATTTGAACGTTCCATCTTCGTTTACACGACAATAAATCATTCCTAAAGCACCAACTTGTGGTCTTTTAACCCATTTTATAATATTGTCTATTTCCTTTCTTGTATGTGTATTTCCTCCAGGAACTGCAAAACCAACGACTAATTCTGCGCTATTAAAAACACCAAAATCTTTATGTTGTGCAACTTCATTTAACTCGCCAAACTCCATTCCAAAACGGATGTCTGGTTTGTCATTTCCGTACAAACGCATCGCGTCATCATAGTACATTCTTGGAAATTCTGCCACCTCAACATTATTAATTTCTTTTAATAAGTGACGTGTTAATCCTTCAAAAATATTTAAAATATCTTCCTGCTCAACAAATGCCATTTCACAGTCAATTTGTGTAAATTCTGGTTGTCTATCAGCACGTAAATCTTCATCTCTAAAACATTTTACAATCTGAAAATATTTATCCATTCCACCAACCATTAATAGTTGTTTAAATGTTTGTGGAGATTGCGGTAATGCATAAAACTGACCTTCATTCATACGTGAAGGCACCACAAAATCTCTTGCTCCTTCAGGAGTAGATTTTATTAAATACGGCGTTTCTACTTCAATAAATTCTTGATCAGACAAGTATTTACGAACTTCCATCGAAACTTTATGACGAAAAATTAAACTGTCTTTTACAGGATTTCTTCTAATATCTAAATACCTATATTTCATTCTGATGTCTTCTCCACCATCAGTTTTATCTTCAATTGTAAAAGGCGGCGTAATA